>BNJU01000177.1_pt1 | contig 133603 bp, 134 predicted proteins | sample 8539281 | NCBI WGS metagenome assembly BNJU01 (sample SAMD00202456, study PRJDB9452) | human saliva metagenome | isolation source: human saliva | place: Japan
GGGCAACGCCTGCAAAAATCGCTGGCGCGAGGTGCGTGCGTGCGAGGACATCCATTTCGCCCATGGCGCGCGCGCTGCCGCTGGCGCTGCTGCCATGCGCGAGAGAGAGAGAGAGAGAGAGAGAGAGAGAGAGAGAGAGGAGAGAGAGAGAGAGAGAGAGAGGCAGAGAGAGAGAGAGAGAGAGAGAGAGAGAGAGAGAGAGAGAAAGAGAGAGAGGAGAGAGAGAGAGAGAGAGAGAGAGAGAGAGAGAGAGAGAGAGAGAGAGAGAGAGAGAGAGAGAGAGAGAGAGAGAGAGAGAGAGAGAGAGAGAGAGGAGAGAGAGAGAGAGAGAGAGGGTGTGGCACACACACACACACACACACACACACACACACACACACACACACACACACACAGTCGCCGCTTTCACACACACACACACACACACACACACACACACACACACACACACACACACACACACACACACATTGTCATTGCCGCTCACGCTTCGTCATCATCGTCATCACGAATACTGTCACCGTCACACACACACACGTCACGCTCGTCACACACACACACACATCAACACACACACACGTCATCACCATCATCATCACATTTTTCGCCGCTGCTGCCACATTACGCTGCCGCCGTTTTCGCTTCGCCACACATTGCCGCCGCTTTCATTACGCTTCGCCGCCGCCACACACACACGCTCACGCCGCGCCGCCAGCACGCCTCCTTCACACCGCCATAACACGCTCACCGTCAACCTCCCAGGCCACGGAGGCCAACCAGGCCAGCCGCGAGTCTCCTCACCTGGTTTTCACGGACCCCTGAGGGGGCCGCCCGCCTGAGAAGCTCAGCATTAAATATCGCGCCCCACAAGGCCTACGCCGACCTGGCCCCCAGCGACCGCTGGGCAAGGAGGTCGTCACCCACATGGGCAACACAGCGACCTCACCCGGTCACCTGGGGCCTTCCAGACTTCCCCAGCCAGGACTTCAAGAAGCAGCTCGGCCAGCACCTGGCCCAGTACGCCTCCCGAAGGAGAGTGCAGGAGCGCGTCATGACTTCTTCACCAGCCAGTGGAAGACCGACACAAGGCGGCCGCCCTGAGCCGCGCGCACCGGTTTAGTTTCAGGCGGCAGTGCCCGGCCAAGGCCAGCCGGGCACCGCCGCCCACCGACCACCCCTCCGCCCCTGCCTGACCCGCTGGCGCACGAGGCGCCGCCCCACCACGAGGCACCCATGACCAAGCGCACCGCTACCATTCGATATTCGCAGGACCAACCTCCTGGCATTTCGTCGCATTCGTCGTCCCCTTCGCGGGGGCTTCACCGTCGTTCACCGTTCAAGGCGCTGACGAACGAAGTGGTCGGCGGCGACAACTACCAAGGCCCTGACCGCCCGGCTTCATCCCGCCGCTCGGCTTCACCGCCCCGTCTCCGCGATCTCCATTATCACGGTGAACCTGGGGCCTCGCCCCTGGCCTACATGTCACCCGCAGGCTGCGCGGGCACCAACTTCTTCCGGCCGTCTTCTTCATGCCCAATCCCTCATTGGCGGCCTGGTCCTGGCTACACCTGCGTCATGCTCAACGCCGTCTCACACTGGGGCCACCATCACCAACGACTGGCAACCTGGGCCTGCGGGCCCACGCTGGTGAACTGGCAGCTCATGGCCACATGACGATCATCATTCACATCGCGCCCCAGAACGCCGCCGAGCTCATAGAGAGGCCCAGATCGACGCTGCCTCCTCCTGAGCAGACCCTGCGCAAGGTCACCCTGCCGATGATCATGCCCTCCACACCATCCGCCTCTTCCTCACGCTGACCAGGCACCGGGCGATGTGGCCGACCAGAACTCGCCCGACCGACAACCCGCTGGGAGGAACACCTGTATGGTCGCCTCCTCAACACGTACCGACACCACATGTACGTCAGATGGTCCAGGCCGAGTGGCCCAGGCGGAGGCGGTCATCTTCTTCGTCATTGTGGCCGTCATGGCGCTCGTCCGCCAGCGCCACCCGTTCCAAGGAGTGTTGACGCTCGATGAGCGCCCCCACCCAGACCGTCTTCACAGCACGCTCGTCCACGACCTCCTCGGTACAGTGCTGATGCAGCCGTCATTGTCCTGACCCTGCCGACACTGGTCTGGATCGTCCCCTGGTCTTTGCATCCTCGTTAACCCTTCAAGGGTCGCTTCATCGACGACCCCTTCCGCTCCCTCTCGGGGACACCCTTCGCGCGGGCCTGCAGAACTATGCCACCGGCCTGCGGCTCGGGTTCCTACGCGCCATCGGCTGGTCCGCTGTAAGTTCATCACGGTGGGTCCGTGTCCGTCACGCCACCGCCATGACCGCCTACCATTACGCGCATCAGGAACTGGTTGACGTCTGGGCAACGCCGCTGCCTTCAGTTTTCTCCATGATCGCCCCTTCCAGATGGTCATGTTCTGCACCTCCAAGGTGCCGACAGCCTGGGCTGGCCACGCCCTGGGCATGATCATCCTCTACCTGGGCTTTGGTGGGGACTGGAGCGTCTTCCTGTTCGCAGGGTTCGTCAGGTCCATCCCCTGGAGATCGAGGAGGCCGCTCACATTGACGGCTTTCGCTCCCCTCGCCCAGACCTACTTCCGGTGGTCATGCCCTGCTCAAGCTCACCGCCGCACCGTACATCTCAATGCCAACATGTGGTGTGGAACGATTTCTCCCTGCCCAACCTGGTCAGCTGGTCATGACGACCGCTGAAGACCATCCCCATTGTCATCCAGATGCTCATCGGATCCAACGGGACAAGGCGACACCGGCGCGCAGATGGCCATGCTGGAAAAGCGAGGTCATCCCTGGATCGTGGCCTTCACCCGGCGTGCCAGAAGCACATTATCGAGGGGGTGTGGCGTCGGCGCCGTCAAGGGCCGGAACGCCCCGGTGTCACCGCCCGTCCCACCGACAAGGAAACTGTGGCCTCCTTCATCCGGGGCCCCGACTCGCCTTTCTACCAGGCTCATCCGCCGCCGCCGACCCGCAGGTGGTTGTCAACCTGCTGACGTCACGGCCTGCCTGCCGGTACCGGACCGCCGGAGCCTCCCTGACGGCCTGCGCCCGCGTGACCGGGGACATGGCCCAGGCCAGGACCTGGCGTCGCAGCCTCCTGGTGGCGCACCTCTGTGCCGACGGGACGCCCCTGATGTGGCGCGATGCGTCTGCCTGCCCTGGCCCCGTGGAGCGCCTGTCCCAAGGGCCGGGGTGCTGTCCGCTGGTCCCGGTCGGCGTTCCTCCTGCGGCTGTGCCCCAGTGGCTGGTGCCCCCACGGCCTTCTTCGACGCCTCTGGCCGCCAATTGGCCTAACGCCGCCCGCCTGGCGGTGGGCGCGCCCCTGGGCCCGGACGGCGGCGAGCCTGCGTCCCGGTCATGCCCCTCCTTGCTGGCCTGGCTCGTGCCCGCCCTGGCGGCGTGGCTCACCACGGTGTTGTTGGGGTGGTCAGGTTTCACCATCGCCCTCCAACGCAGGGACCATGAGCTGCCTTCGGCAGCGCGCCGCCCGCCCAGCCTTTCCGCGCCCCTCCCGCCCTGGGCTCGGGTAGGTTCAGAGGACGGCCTGCCCACCGTTAACGCCGCACATGAGCATCAGGAGCATCCAGCCAGCCGTTGTCGTCGTTGGGACCCGTGGGGGAGTCGAGGTGGTGCGGCAAGGCGATCGACCAGCTCGGTCAGGATTGCCCGGACTACGTCGTCAAGTTCAACGGCGGCAACAAACGCTGGCCGCCACACTGTGTCATCGACGGGAGTAGTTCGCTCAATTTGCCGCCCGCGGGCGTGCTCACCTCGGGCTCGATTATCGGCAACGGCGTCGTGGTGACCTGGAGGTCCTCTTCGCCGAGATCGCCGAGATCGAGAGCCGCGGCGGCGATCGTCTCAGGCTGCGCAGTCGCCGACGCCCACATTATCCTCCTACACCGCGTTCCGGGACCGCGCGCCACCGAGCGCGCTACTCGGCGAGCCAGCTGGGCACCACCGCCGGGGATCGCCCCACCTACGCGTGACAAGATGAACCGCGGCACCGCATCCAGGGACCCTTTTTCGACCTCTATCCTGGGTGCCAGAAGGTCCGCAGCGCCCTGAGCAGAAGAACGGCCTGTTGGAGAAGGTCTTCGACCGGGCGCTGCTCATTGACCCCAGGCTGACGAGCTCTGGCCTGCGCCGAGCGGGTACGCCCCATGGTCGTGGACTGCAGCCTCGTGCTCAACCGCCCTGGACGCCGCCAGACCGTCCTGTTCGAGTCGCCAGCCACCATGCTCGACATCGACCACGGCACTCCACCCTTCGTGACTCCTCCAACCCCCACTGCAAGGGCCTGCACCGGCACCGGCGTAGGGCCCACCCGCATTGGAACAGTGTGGTGGGCGTGGTCAAGGCCGCGCACCACGCGGGTGGGGAGGCCTCACCGAGCGCCTGACCGCCGAGAGGGCGAGCGCTCGAAAAGCCGAGGGCGGCGGTACGGGTGACCACCGCCGCTCATGCCGCTGCGGCTGTACGACGCCGTGGTGACTCGCTACGCCGCGCCCGCGTCAACGGGCCCACCGACCTGGTTTACATCAGTCGACGTCCTGACCGGCCACAGGACCGTGCCCGTGTGCGGCCCACGATCAAATGACGGTGGCACGCGCACCACCGAGATGCCTTCTGACCCAGAGCGACTGCCCACGCGGTGCCCAGTTCACGAGGAGCTGGAGGGCTGGGACGAGGTGACATTACCGGGTGCGCTGCTTCGAGGACCTGCCCCGACGGCCCGGGCCGCCGTCCTTATCGAGGAGCTGGCCTTGCCGCCAATGTCTCGGCTACTGGCGGGCCCCGGCGGGAGGCCAATGGCTGTGCGGCGCAGCTCATACGGAGCCCCGCCGGGCGCGGCAGACGCAGACGGTGGGGCGCGGCCCGGCCCGGCGTCGCGCCTCAGCCGATCTGGCCCCGGCGGCCTTCGCTGATCCGGGTACGGTCTGCGGCGCGTGCGGGAGGCCGAGCACCGTCGGGCTATGCCGGGACCCGTGCCGATCCGTCCTGAACCTGGGGCGTCGTCCTGGGCGAGCCGGAGGACGCCTGGGCGTCATCGCCCCTGGCGGTGCCGGTCCCGGCTGGCCGCCTGGGCGGCCAGCACCTTCCCTCGTGACAACCACGAAACCGACCGCGGCCACGACCAGGTGCCCAGGAGTGCCGCTCACGTTAAGACGCCGCCTTGGAGGCGCCCGACAGGCTGTGCGGTGTCGGAGGCCCTCCACGGTGACCGCCCGCAGGTCCCTGCCTGTCCAGGACGTTCTTCCACGGCCAGCAGCGTCCTTGCGCGTTGCCGAGACCCTCGGTGACCTTGCCCGAAGGTGGCGGAGATGGTCATCCCAGGCCCCTGACCCTGCCTCCGGGCGATGTCCGCCTCCTGCTCAGGACGTCCTTGGGGATGGTCAGCGCTGCCGTCCGCGGGTGATGGAGCCGGACTTGCCGGTGGAGAAGTTGGCCAGTGAGTCGCCGGACACCTTGATCTTCAGGCGGGGAAGCCCTCACCGGTGGCGGTGTAGGTCGCTCTGACTCCTCGGGGCACGGTGCCCGTGCCCGCGAGCTCTTGGTGCACTTGTCCTGGTCAGGGGCGCCTGGAGCCCGTGTCGTCCCAGAGCGTCATGCCGTAGTCAACGGGTGTTTGTCGATCGTGTCTGCGCGCACGCCGCAGGCAGCAGACAGCAGGAGGATCGCGCCGGGCAGGGCCACAGCGAGGCCGAGGCGGCGCAGGTGGAGGGCAGTCATGGCAGCAGTTCACGGGAGACGGGCGGGGGCCCAGGACACCCGGGTCCCGCCCTATCACCGGTAGCGGCTCGTACGCCACCACCGCCTCCTGGGTGCGCGCCTGCCCTGCGCGTCGGCAGCGGCCCGCTGCACGGGGGTAGGTGACCAGCAGGCGCGGGCCCGCCCGTGGCTGGCGATATCGCGCGCCGGGCTTGAAACAGGCCTAGTACTCGCGGAGACTGGTAGGCGGACCGTCGGGCTGCTGGTAGTCGCCCCGGAGCCGCAGGCTGGAGTAGCCCGCTGGGGGCGCAGTCGAGGTAGGCCGGCCGCCGCCTGCCTCTTTGCTCCTCCTGCGGGCGTCACGACGACGGCCACGATCACGCCGACCGCCACCAGGCGCCGGACGATCGCCCAGGACGATCCACAGCGGGAGGGGAGTTTCGAGCTGGTGGGAGCTGGCCGAGAGCTCCCGGCCGCGGAGGAGCCGTCCTTGCTGGCCGGGGCCGGGCTGCCGTCCAGGCTCCACGGCCTTGAGGTGGTCGCCGGTCTCCTCAGCCATCTTGCTCCACACGGCGGTAGGCTGTCTCCTTGGTCCCGTTGCAGCCGAGACCCCGGTGACCATCACCGGGGAAGCGTGACCTCAGCTCCACGGGGAACAGGTTCAGGCGGCGGCGCAACTGCGGAACCTTCATGTTCTCGATGCGGCGCTGTGGGACATGAGGAACGTACTCTGCCGTCCGCGGGTAATTGCGGGAGGTCTCGTCGAATGATAGGCGCCCCGGTCGTCTTTATCTCGCAGGCCGAAGCCGTTGTGGTTGGGTGAAGGTGTAGGTGGCTTTGGTCTCGAGGGGAGCAAGGCCGACGAACCGCCCATTGCCGACTCGGTGCATGTGTCCTCGGTCAGGGTGCCCGATCCCGTGTCGTCCCACACCAGCATGGTGAGCTCGAAGGTGTCGTCGTCGATGGTGAAGCCGGATCTGCGCCCCGCAGGCGGACAGCAGCAGGAATAGGGGGTAAGCAGGCAAGACGCCCAGGCGCTGCGACTGTGAGGGGGTACTACAGACGGAGCTCCGCGAAGAGCGGCAAAAGGGGGAGCCCCGGAGCGGGTGGGTTAAGGGGGAGCCCCGGACGCTTCCTGGGCCCTCAGGTACGCAGCTGATCGGGTGCCGGTCAGTACTGGGCCGGGGGCTGCGCCACTGCTCTGGGGTAGCCAATTCCCTGACCTGGCTGGGGCATTCGCTGACCTGGCTGCCACACCCTGCTCAGCCAGCGTAGCCGCCGGCCGGATCGGGGTAGCCACCGGCCGGGCTGGGCGCAGACAGTGCCCCGTTGTTGCTTCTTCAGGAGACCACGACGATCACGATGACGCCGACGACGACCAGGCGCCGGACGACGCCCAGGACGATCCACAGCACGGCCGAGCTGCCCTGTCCGCGCCTGCCACGGCCCCGAGCTCACTGGTCTCCTGTTCGCGGCCTTCCACACGGCGGTAAAGGTTCTCCTGGTCCCGTTGCCGGAGACCCTGGTGACCTCAATCAGAAGGTGACCACTCACGTCGAACGTGCTCGCGCTGGAGTTTTATTGTCGCTCATCCATGACGAAGTTGGTGTACTTACCGTCCGCGTGGTAATTTATGCTCTGCCCCTGCTCTTGTCGCTGATGGCGTTGAGTGGGCCTTTATCCTTGCGGCCGGGGAGCCGTTGCAGGTTTATCACCGTGGTGGGGGTGACCCCGAGGGCTTGCCTGAACGCTTTCGTCATGGACCCTCGTTGCAGTTCTCCTTGATCTGGGCCGCGCCCGTCTCGTCCCACACCCAGTGGTTTGGTGTGGAGTCGACGGTGTCAGTCGTCGTGGATGGTGAAGTTGATCTGCGCCCGCAGGCGGACAGCAGCAGGGTCAGGGGGACAGCAGGCGGCGCCGAGGCGGCGGTGAGGGGTGCCGGCACGAGTCTACGGACGTCACGAGCCCGCAAGTCGTTCCCGCCGACCTGCGCCCCGGCCTCTTCTCGCGGCGGATCCGGCGGGGCGCCCTGGTGCCCGCCGTACCGTTCACCGCGCTCGCGCCCTGAAAGCGCAGCACCGCTGATCGCCCGGGCGCTGCCTGGGCGGGTGGGGAAAATACCGGGTTTCGGAAGCGAAGACCGGTCCTTAGGACCTAAGAACTCAGCTGACCTGGCAGATGGAGAGGATTGACCTTAATCGTACGAGAGTCAAGCACCCCTGAAGGGACTACATGACTGTGTTTGAGAAGGACGTCGCGTTGCTTGACCGGCCAACGCATAGAGGACGTCGTCGTTTTCGCCGTCCGCCGGCCGAGCGCCCGGCAAGCCTGCGAACGTCTACTTCTCGCGACGGCTCCGACGCGAGTGGGACCCGGCTCGACTGGCGAGATGGTCGAGCGGGCATGTTCACCCGCCTCAACCCGGAGAAGCGCCCCAACCTTCCCTCTCGCCCGCCGTTACGCTGCCTGACGACGTCGCCCGACAGTGAGTCCCGCACCTTCATCTGCCCGCAGAAGGAGGAGGACGCCGGCCCCGACCAACAACTGGTACGACCCGGCCAGAGATGAAGAAGATCCTCCACGAGAAGTCTCGACGGCACCCATACGGCGCCGCACGATGTGCCGTGGGATCCCTTCTCCATGGGCCCGCTGGCGTGCCCCGATCTCCAGCCGGGCATTGAGATCACGGACCTCGCCACGTGGTGGTCACTACGCGCATCATGACCCGCGTGCGGGCGCCGCCGCCATGCGGACCTGATCAACGAGGGCCGCCTGACCTGGGTACTCGGCCGCCCACTCCGTGAGCGCCGCGTCGAGTGCTATAGCGACACGGCCGCGTAACGATTTCGTAGCAATCATCGCGCACTTCCCGGAGACCAACGAGATCTGGTCCCACGCTCAGCCACGGCGGCAACGCGTTGCTGGGCAAGAAGTGCTACGCGCCGCGCATCGCCTCCACGATGGCTCCGCCGCAAGTGACGGCCGGATGGCCGAGCACATGCCCATCCTGCGCCTGACCGAGGAGAAGACCGGCAAGCAGTGCTCACGTCACCGCCGCCGCCTTCCCGTCGGCCTGCGGCAAGACCAACCTCGCCATGCTCCAGCCCACCATCCCGGCTGCTGTTGTCAGAGACCATCGGCGACAGACACATCGCCTGGATGCGTCTTCGGCCCCGACGGCCGCCTGCGCGCCATCAACCCTTCGAGGCCGGGTTCTTCGGCGTCGCGCACGTCGAGACCAACCCGATGGCCATGGACACCCATGAGGGCTAACCCATTACTTCCACCGCACCGTCGCCCGACCGACGACGGCGACGTGTGGTGGTGCAGGGCGCGCGCTGCCCGAGCACCCCATCGACTGGCAGGGCAACGACTCACCCCGGCCGACGCCGAGCCGGCAAGAAGGCCGCCCACCCAACAGCCGCTTTCATCACGGCGTCGCAGTGCCCGATCATCCGCCCCGACTGGAGGCGCCCGAGGCGCGGCGTCGACGCGATCCTCTTTCGGCGAGCCGCCGCGCCACCAACGCCGCTCGTGGCCGTCGTGCACGAGAACGCCCACGGCGTGTTCATCGGCGCCTCCGTGGGCTGTGTGTGAGGTCACCGCCGCCGCCCGACGCCAAGTGTCGGCTCGCCGTGCCATCGACCCCATGCCATGTTGCCCTGCAGGCTACCACTACGGCCGACCACTGGGCCCACTGGCTGGAGATGCAGGACGATGCTGGGCGACAAAGTTCCCCAAGGTCTACCAGGTCAACTGGTTCTGCGCGATCGAGGACGATGCAAGTCTCATCTGGCCCGGCCACGGGGAGAACTCCCGCGCTGGACTGGACTCGTGCGCCGTGCCGCCGGCGAGTGCGCGCGACGGCGTGACCGGCCGCCACATGCTCGAGGAGTTCAACTCGAGGGCCCTTGACTCATGCCGAGGACGGGCCAAGATGTATGACATCGACCCCGACGCCCGGGCCGCCGGAGACGGGAGCGGGACCGAGGAGTACTTCGCCCGTTCGGTGGATTGAAGCCCCCAGGCCGTCAAGGACCAGCTAGCGTCCGCGAGCTGATCGAGGCCGCCAGGGCCTGAGCTGGCGCTAGCCCGGAGGCGGGCCGGTGGTCCCTGCCTGACCATCGACGGCGCCCGGTCACCCGAGAGGGTGACCGGGCGCCGTCAGCCGTGGCGGCCTGCGCTCCCGTGGGAAGCCTGTACCCCGCGGCGGCCCGCGCTCCGTGGGCTGCTGGCGCGCGATCTTCGGCCTGTGCGTAGTTCCGGGCCAGGAAGTGCTCGAAGGAGTTGACCCCACGGTGACCGTACCGGTCCCGGAGCTAGCTCGATACCCTGCCCACCCACCTGAACAGGCGCCAGAACACCCGAAAGAGCGGGCCCGCAGCCCAGCGCGCCGTAGCGGTGCTCGATCGTCTTGGCCAGGCACCAGGCGTAGTCTGCCCGGTCCCGCACCGATATGCAGTGCCTGCGGCGGCTCCGGGGAGACGGCGACCCTCCTGCGCCGTCGACCTGGGGCCGGGCGTACCCCTGCGCCCGGTACCCGGGCCCGCCGGAGGACCGGGGCGGGCGGGCGCCCGCCGCGGTGAGGACCCTGTCGGCGTGGGAGCCAGCCAGGATCTGCTCGACCACGTCCAGACCTCGAGGATCGTCATCCTGGGCTGGAAGGGGACGACCGCTGGCCGGGCAGGCCCGCCGACAGGTTTGCTCGACGCCCTGTTCCACGTCTCTGTCTGAGGAGCTGCCCGTGGCAATGCGCTGGCGCAGCCCTCCAGAGGCCTGCGGCTCGTCCGGGTGCTGGACTGGGACCTGGTGGCGGCTGTTCTGGGCGCGTCGCCCGGACGGCTGGGTGAGATCCCCGGTCCCACGAGATCCATCTCACTGGACGGCGGCGCCCGCTTGTTCGGCAATGACGTCCGTCATGGAGACCTCCTTTCTAGAGGGCGCGGGGAATTTGCCTGCTCAAAGCGGGAGGTGGTGAGACCCGGACCCCTGTACTGCCGGTGAAGGCGACCCAGCCCAGGGGCCTGGGGTCCCATGGTCTGCTGGCAGGCTACGGGCCGGCGTGCCAGGTCGGCGGGAACAGGTGAATGGCGGCAAAGCGTGTTGATAGTCGCGGACGGTGTCGTCCAGGCTGCCCAGGTGGTGATGACCGCGGGCAGCCAGTCCCGGCCCCGCTGTCGGTGCCAACCAGCAGCCACTGGTAGGGAAGCCCGCCGTCAGGTCCACAGCTGAAGGCGTCGTACCGCGGCTGTCGATGACCGGGGCGCGCGGTCGAAGGAGGAGACGGTCACCGAGCAGCCGCCGGTGGACGGGTTCGCGGCGGCCCTGACTCGATGACGCGCCTGTCCACGTACCAGCGGAAGCGGATACCGGCCCGGGAGCACTTGTGGGAGGGGGAGTCCAGCAGGTGGCCGCCCCAGGAGTGAAGTGCAGCACGCCGGCCTCGGTCAGGACCGTCCAGCAGGGCCGCGACACGGTTGGCCAGCTCCAGCTCGGGGTCCAGTGCTCGTGAGGTCCGTGGGTGGGTAGGTGCTGGCAGGGCACGCTCCCGGCGGCGCGCCCCGCCAGAGGGTAGTAGGGAGGTGACAGGGTAGATGGTAGTATCCGCTCGCGCTGCTGAAAGTCCGGACCCGGCGGCGGCGTGGGGGCTGGCTGCCGCGGTACTGCCGGGGCAGTGAGGCGGTGGGTGGTTGTGCGTCTGCCGAGCGCAGGGCCCCGGTAGGGTGGAGGAGGAAGATCCTGTTGTTGTCCGGCGCGCGAGAGCACGCCCTGGCCCGTGCCCGTCAACGCCCCGGAGCAACCACCGAGCTGGTCGTCGCCCCCGGCAAACCCTGACCGCCATGATCGCCACCAACTTCGCCATCGACCCCACCCAGCCCCGTCGAGGCCGTCGAGCTGGCCACTCAGATGGGGCCGACCAATGTCGTCGCCCCGAGGCGCCCCTGGTGGCCGGTGGCCGACGTGCCGTCCGCCAGGCCGGTGTCCCGTGTTCGGCCCCGGCGCCGCGGCCGCCCGCCTGGAGGGCTCCAAGGCGTTCGCCATGAGGTCATGGTCACCGCGGGCGTGCCCACCGTCAACGCCGTCGCGCGCACCCCGAGGAGCCTGCCGCCTGACCGGTTCGGCGCCCCTACGTGGTCACCGGGCGACGACGGCCTGGCCGCGGAAAGGGCGGTATCGTCACCCGAGCCGCGACGCCGCCCTGGCCCACGGCCGCTCCCGCCTGGCCAGGCAGGGTGGGCGCGTCCTCGTCGAGGGCACCGGACGCCCGAGGTCTCCCTCATAATCTCTGCGTGTGCGACGGCGCCACCGTCTCGCCCGCTGGCCTCCCCGCCCAGGACTACAGCAGCCGGGACGGCGAATGTCGGCCCCAACACCGGCGGCATGGGCTCACTGCCGCTGACCTGGCCCGGCCAACCCGGCTGAGCAGGTGGTGCGTGAGGTCGCCCAGCCGGTCGTGGACGATATCGCCGCGGCACCTCCTTCACCGGCCTGCTTCACTGCGGGCTGGCCCCGACCGGCGAGGGGCTGGTGGTGGTGAGTTCAACGTCGCCCCGGCGAGACCCTGAGACCAGGTGGTCCTGGCCCGCCTGACCCTCCCTGGCCCAGCCTCCTCCACGCCGCCGCCACCGGGCGCCTGGGCCGAGGTCCTCGCCCCACCTGAGTGCGCCCGAGGCCGCCGAATGACGTCGTCCCATGCCCCCGGCTACCCTGGCGCTGTCACCACCGGCGGCCCTGACCGACCCGGGCGCCGCCGAGGAGGAGGCGTCCACGTCCCGCACGCTTATATCCGGTTCTGCCACGGCGAGTCAGGCCCTGGCGGACGGGTCCTGTCCGTCGTGGCCCTGGGTGACGACGTCCAGGCTGCCCGGGAGCGCGCCTACCAGGCCGTGGGGGCGCCTGGCCTGCCCGTTCCCATTGCCACCGCACCGATATCGCCGCAGGCGCGACCCGTGCCGGTCAGCGCCCTGGGAGCCGTCGGAGCCCTCAAGACCCGCCCGAGGCCGCTGTGGGGCCGGGTCGCCGGTGCCGTGGTCGCCGCCGTCCCGCGGTCCTTCACCGCCTCTCGTGGCCCCGGTCAACGGGGCTGGTGGTGGTGCAGGGCCGCCTCATCCTGACCGCCACGGTGGTGCGTCCTGTTCGGCGCCGTGCTCTGGTCGGACGGCGGGCGGCCGGGCCCTGCTGGCCCGGCGCGGTCCGCGTTGGCGAGGATCCTCATCGCGGTCGTGCCGTGCTGTTCCGGGGACCGGGCCTCGCTGTCCTGGGCGCCACCGTGTCAGCGTCGTTGGTATCGGCCCGCAGGATGAGGATCTCCCAGTGCCTGGTCGCTGCTGGTTGCCCCGCGTGCGCAGTTAGAGGCTATCGGCGCACCTGCTCACCGGAGGTGGGGGAGAAGCTGGACGTCAGCGTCAATGCGCGCGGGCGACAGCCAGCTGCGGTACCGCAAAAGCCAGCGCCCCTTCGCCGCGTGCTGGCACCTCCAGCCCTGTCCTGGAGGTGCGCGAGGCTAGCTCTTGCTGGCGCGGCTCCGCTGGCGCGACGTCGCGCCCTTGCAGGCCCCCGCCGCCCTCGTGGCGCCTCCCGCGGCCCCCGGAGGTCGCAGGCTGGAGCAGCGGGGCGCCCCCTGCGGCCCCGGAGGTGTTCTTACCGTGCTGTGGACGGTGACATGATGCTGCCATACGCCCAACCCGTCTGCTCAGGGTCAGCCCTGGAGTGTCGCCGTGGAGGGTGGCAGGTGCTACTGCTTAGCGTCCCTGCTTCCTCGCCCCTGCGTCTCCCACGGGTCCTCGGCCTGGTACGGCTCGCCTTGCACCGTGGGGATGATCCTGGTCCGGTGACAGTCCTCCTGAGCGCTCTCTTGCCAGCGCGGCTGCCCGGGCGGAGTCGGAGGTGGCCGAGGCCCGAGGGCGCGGCGGCGGCCGACGGAGGCTGGACCGCGAGCACGCGCGGTTCCTCTACATGTTCAGGGCAGATGGTCAGGTGCCGGGCCATCGGCCCGGGCTCGGTCCTCCTGGTGAGCGTGCTGACCGCCTCCCGCCCCGGCAGGATCGGGGCCGACCCATGGAGGGCCCTGGAGACGATCCACGTGGAACATCACATGGGCCCTGGGACAGGGCCAGGCGCCCGACGGGGTGGTGGTCCGACGACGACGGCCTCACCCTGCAAACGCCGACCGGTGATCCAGGCATGAAGCCGGACGGACCAGCGTAGGGCGTCCGGCGGCTCAGGCGCCCCTACGGCATCCGTACGGGCGCGCACTCCGCGTCGTCGCCGCTGTCGAGGCTGGCTGAGCCGCGCCGTTGGCTGCCCGTGCCCGGCCGGGCAGTCCTCCACGCCGCTCCAGGGCCCAGCCTGCCTGGCGTGTGAACCTCCCGGCGTCCCCGGGAGGCGGCCGCCCAGCCGGGAAGGCCCCGGGGCCGCCCGGCGCCGCCCTGCGGTGGTGACAGCCATGCAGCCGGGAGGTTCGGGCTGCCTGCCTGTGGGCTCCTGGTGGCAGATGGGCCATGAGTGACACCCGCCTGCCTGAGGCCCCCCGCCCGCCCGGCTGGGAGCACTGCCCAGCGGCAAGGTCCGTGACGTCTACGCCTCGCCGACGACGGCCCCTGGCGGGCCAGGACGTCCTATTACGCCTCCGACCTGGCCAGTGTTTCACGACCACGTGCTGTCCACCCCGTGCCGGACAAGGGCAGGGTGCTAACCGCCCGATGTGGTGTCTGAGCGCCTGGCCGACGTCGTACCGGGCCACCCGCTCAGCCTGGACGCCCGCTGGTCGCCGGACGCGCCATGGTCTGCCGCCGCCCGGACATGTACCCCGGAGTGCGTGGGCCCGCGGCTACCTCACCGGCCCGCCCTGGCGGAGTACCGGCAGCACGGGTCCGTTCCGGTGGCGTCGTTCCCGCCCGACGGGTCACCGAGGCCTCCCGCCTGCCCGAGCCGGTTTTCACCCTGCCGCTGGCGGCTCGGTGAGCACGACGAGAACGTCACCTTTGAGCGTGTCCAGATGCAGGGCCCTTCGTCGCTGCCGGCGCCCTGCGCGAGACCACCCTGGGTTCCCTGCGCCCGCCGCGCCTCGCCCGGGAACGGGGCATTATCCTGCCACCAAGTTCGAGCTCGGAACGACGCCACCGGGGCCCTGGTCCTGGGCGACGAGGTGTCCTCACCCCGACCTCCGCTTGGCTGCCGAGGCGTGGGTCCTGGTGGCCACGCCTCCTTCGACAAGCAGTACGTGCGTGACTGGCTCACCTCCCCGCCTTCCGGGCTGGGACTGTGCCAGCGGGCGTAACCCGCCCTGCCTGAGCGACAACACGTGGTCGAGCGCACCTGGGAGCGCTACCTGAGGCCTACGAGCGGCTCAACGGCAGGGCGCTGGTCAAGCGATCAGTGCCGCTGACGGCCTGGGCGGGGGATCCCCGCCCGGGCTCCCGCCGGTGCCTGCCCGCCGGTGCCGACGGCAGGGCCCCTGAGGCCGCCAGCCATCGCACGCCCGGCCCCGGTCCTGGCTGGTCGTCGTCCTGCCGGGACCGAGGACCCCGGCAGCACCGCGCCGGTGGCAGGGGCCGCAGGTGACGTCGCCCGGTGGTGGCGTCCCGCCCGCGGGCATCACGAGGGCTGTGCCGCGGGCACAATGCGGGCCGCTGTCCTGCGCACTGTCGCCGGTGAGCTCACCTCTGCTCGGAGGCGGATCCTGACCGCCGCGAGCTGACCCACCTCTGGACGTGGTCTCGGCCCAGCTCCTGGTGCTACCTCCGCCCTGGCCGTGGCGGACGAGCACCTGGCCGCACCACCACCTGGGAGCCTGGCGGCGCTGCCCAGCCCTGGCTGGTACGCTGGGGTTCCGTCTTGCTGGGCCCGGACTGCCTCCCGTCCTGTGGTGCTATCGGATCGCCGGCCAGTGGGGCGTGGCTCGCCCGCTGCCCTCAAGGTTTTCAGCCTGGCGTGGACTTTGGGCGCCCCGCCAGTCATCCACGCCAGACGCCATGACCTCGACCAGGTGCCAATGAGGTGGGGAGTCCTGCCCGGCGCTCGCGCGCAGGTACGCCACCGACTGGGCAGTCCGCCGACGCCGCTGCCCCGCGCCGCTCGCCCTGTGGCGCCACGCCCGCCGCCGCCAGCGTCTCATGGGGCCGCCTCGCCTCTTCTGGGATCACCGGTCCTGGCCACCAGCGCCGCTATGAACTCTGCCTGTGCGCCCAGGTCGGGCACCCCTGATCCCGGCTGTGGCTGGCAGGCCGCCCTGGGAGGGGCGGGCCCTGGTCGCCGCCGCCGCCACCTTGCCTGGGCGGGAGGCACCCCGGTGCGCAGGGATGGCGGATCTGCTGGACGCCGACCCGCAGAGATGCCGCGGGCCTGACCAGCGGATTGGTGGAGGTCGCCGACCCTCGTCGGCCCTGGGGCGCCTCGCCGCGCGCGGGCCGGCAGGACGCCGCAGGCTACGTGCGCTTCCGCCCACGCCGCGATCATGCGACGGGACGTGACCTCTTCCAGGCACGCCCTCGGCGGGCGTGTCGCCGTGCAGTTCGATGCTCGCCGCCGCCCTGCGTGCGCGGTGGTCGCCCTGGTCCTGGGCCCGCTCGCCTCGGCGACGGCGGCCCTGGCCGTCGGGGATCACCGCCACACGCCTGGGCCGCCGACCGGCTGTGGTACTGACCACGCGGTTCGTCGTGAGAGTCACGTCACCTCTGGCGGTCAGCGGGCCTGTCCCCGCCTCGACGATAATCGATAAGCTGCGTCGTGGCTCGTCCCGTCGCCAATACTGTCCTCCCGGTCCCAAGGATTATCCCATATCCACCCGGAGGAACCAATGCGTTCTGACGTACCGCCGCCATCCTCGAGCGTTGTAAGCGCGGCCCCTGGCCGCCACCAGCGGCCTGCCAGCCTCCCTGGCCTCGCCTACGACAACAGCACGGGACGCTCACCGTCCACACTTTCAGCAGCCAGGCGTTTGACCCCGCAAGCACCTGCGTGGTCGCAACGGCTCCGGTTGCTCCAACGAGCTCTCCAAGACGACGGACCCCGGACAAGAAGGGAGTACGCCCTGCAGGTCCGCGTCTCCCCGTGCTCACTGGCACGGTCAGTTTTATGCGGCCTCCCAGGACGCTTCCAGTGTCCAGCGCGCGCGACCCGGACGGCAACTGGTCCGCGGAGCTTCATTATTATCGCCGAGAGATGGTGACGTGCCTACGGCGGCGACGTGAACGAGGACGGCTGGACCCTGTCCGTGGGCTGCCAGCAGCTACACGACCCCACCCGCCGTGAGCGTGCACCACTCTACTTCGACATACACCTTACGTCACTGGTACTCACACCATTGAGGCCTCGCGCGCCCAGTCCTTCAGCTGTCAAGCGCGTGACGCTTCACCCCTGGTGAGACCGTGACCGCCACCCTGTGGACACCCACCGACGAGTCCGTCACCCACCAGGTCATGGCGCTGCCGATGGGACGCCGAGGGTGCGCCCTGGCTCCCTGGCCGCACCGGGAGGCGTCCTGACGGCCGTTGCTGGTGCTGACGGGGAGCCGCCACGGCGAAGTCCGCCAGCGAGCCTGACCCTCATTATAGGTCTGGCGCGGCCTGTCGCAGCTTCAAGCCAACGGCGCCGGTGACGTGCAATATGGCCGCCGCGAGCAGGCGACGACAGACCCGGAGTGCTTTCTCCGCCCAGCCCGCCAGCGACCAAGCAGCCGCGGCGGCAGCGGCCTGGCCACGCACCGGTAAAATGACGCCACCCTGGCCCTGGGCGCCGCGGTCCTCGTCGGCGTAAGCAGTGATCACCGCGACGTCGGCGTCGGCGCGACTGGCTGCCCTCCCACCCGACTCCTCCGCTGTGGCGGACCGCCCGTTCAGGTCTCCGGACGGACGAGGGCGTCCCATTCTCCGACGGCGCCGCGTGGCCCGACGCGCGTCCGCGGCTCCTCCTCATGTTAGCCTGCGGCGCTGGCGCGCCCGTCCCTGCGCTTCGTAGGCGGGGGCTCACCGTGGCGGTGGTCCCGGTCGTCCTCCTGGTGGCGCTGGGGGCGGATCTGGCCGTCCCGCCTACCGGCCCTACTACGTGCGTCGCCTCCTGCCGCTACCGGCCCAGGCGGGCCCCGGTGACCTGGCCGGGGCACCGACTCTGCCAGACCCGCCCGACGGGCCCCGCACTGCCACGGGCACCTCCGAGACGTGAGCGGCGTGAGGGCTGACGTCGTCCTGGTTGCCCAGCAGCCCGGCAGCCAGGGGACCCGGATCCTGGGCCCGCCCCAGACCTCATGCTGGTCGGGGCGGACGGGACCGTGGACCGCTCCTGGCCCGCCACTGCTGCGGGCCCCAGGCCACCGTGGACCTGCATGTGCACCGGTTCGCGGGTCAGGCCACCACCCGGTGGTGGTGGTGACATGGCCCAGTTCGCGCGCCTCGCGTGGACGCCCCTGGGAGGGGTGGACGGAGGTGGCCGAGCCGGTGCGTGACGCCCGCGCCGCTGACCTGCCCGGCGGCACCTGAGCACCTGCGCGGCGTGACGCGCTGGCCCTGGTGCGCCCACGCCACCCGGAGGTGCTGCGCGGGTGGACCGTCGCACTGCTCGGAGGCCCTGACGTCGCAGCGCGAGTTCCAGCGCGTCGGTCATGCGCTCTTCCTCCGGGCGGCCCTGGGCCCGGCAGCGTGCGCGACCCGCAGTGCCCACGCCCTGGCCCACGACATCGCCGCCGGGGACCTCACCCTGGACGCAGGCACGTGTGTGTGGACCTGGTCTCCCTGGCTCCGCCTCGGCCGCCGCGGCCCGCGAGCCCTGAGCAGCGTCACCGGTGCCCGCACCGGACCTGAGGGCACCGCCGCCCCGCCGACCCCTCATGACCTTGAGGCCCCGGCCGTCATCACGGATACACCTGCACCTGCACCCCGATCGTCCTTGAGGCGGGCCGAGGCCCGCTGGTGCAGGTCGGGCGGCCTGGCGGGCTTCCCGAGCCCGGTCAGGACCTGGTCGACGGGCCAGGCCTGCGGTGGCGTCGACAGCGGCGCCCCCTCGCGGGAGCAGGCGGTGGGTAGGCTGGAATCGCGCGCAGACACCTACCTTCGAGGAGAGCCGATGGCGCTGTCGTCGAGGTGTCGTGCTTCCAAACCCGAGATCCTGGACCTCGAGGGCACGTTGCCGTGGCAGCCTGCCCGCGTCGGGTTCGGACCAGTTCACCGCCGCACGCCAGGGCCGCCGCTTTGAGCCGAGCGTGGACGGCCCGGTCACCCGCGCACCTGAGGCCGCCCGCCAGGCCGCCGACAAGCTCCCGTCCAAACTGGATCATTGAGGACGTCGCTCTCGCGCACGCCGCGAGGCCTGCTGGCATGAGCGCAGCGCCGGTTCTAGCGCGCTCGCATTGGCGCGTGGTCACCTTCCCCGGCACCCTGGACGATCGTCGATGACGCCCTGCGCGCGGTGTACTCAGCCGATGCTGGTGACCCTGTGGCGCAGGACGCTGACCTTACGGCGTGGACGCCGTCGTCGTCCCCGCTTCCTCCCGGCGACCATCGCTGCGCGGCGATCGCCCGCTGCCCGCCCCCGTCATGGACGAGGTCTGCTGCCAGGGCGGGTATCTGCCGGTGCGCATCTGCGTTCCGGCTTCCAGGTCCTCACCGAGTGCCCACCTTGCTGCCCGCCTCATCCGCACCCGACCGCTCAGCGCTTGTGTGTCAGCTCGAGCAGCGCGCGCGTGGAGTCCGTCATCACCGCCTGGACGGGTCCTTGACCCAGGGTGTGAGGAGGTCGTCGCGCCCATGAAGAACGGCAGAGAAACGTCGCCCACCGGCCGAGCTCGACCGCCCTGAGGGCGAGGGCCTGGTGGTCTGCGCTACCTGCTCCAACAACGGCCTCGCCTGCGACATCGCCGGTGCGCAACCGGCGCGGCAACGCGAGGGCCTCATGCGTCCCGAGCACGCCCGCTGTCGAGCCCGCCCGGCTCCGGACAGCCCGGCAAGGCGCGTGCCGGGAAGCGTGACGGCCTGCGCCCTTTCTCTGGTCCGTGATCAGCTGCCTCGCGCGCGCCTGACGTCCATCGCACGGTGCCAGGCCCGTGCCGGGCCTGCTGTGCGCCGCGCGGCTTTCCGCCCCCGTGCCCTGGGCCCTCGGCGCATACATAGGGCGCGTGCAGTCTTTGCGCCTGCTCCTAGACGGCAGGGGGCCGATGACGAGGCGCCAGTTCCCACCACCGCCACGGTGACGTGCAGGACGCGTCACTGTCCCCAGGGCGAAGGCGACCAGGTAGGAGAGTGAGACCCCTCCGATCGTGGCGGCGCCCCTTATGAGCGGGACCAGGCCACCCGGACCTGTGATGGTGACACCCAGAAGGTGATCGACGGCGAGGGGATGCCAGTACGCGGGTCCTGCAGGCTGGTGCCGGGGGATCCTGCGGGACCCCGCCCAGGGTCTCTCCAGACCGCAGAGCGTGTCAGCCGTGGCGTGATAGTCCTGCACCACCACCAGGCACCTGCCGGTGCGCGGGTCGCGCGGCCCGCCCGGCACCCCCACAGCCCGCACAAGGCAGCGAGCATGAGGAAGACCGACGGACGTGGGTGAGCCAGGTCCACTGGTTGTTGAACACGGACCCGTGTGCCGCTGTGCAGTCACCCCCACAGGACCTGGGCGGTGAGCAGCACGACGGCGACTGACAGCAGGGTCCGGGTCCTGCGGATCCGGGCCTGGGACAGGGGCCGCCTCGGGCAGGTCCTGAACGCCCGGTGCAGGTCCAGGAGGGGCACTCACCGCCAGGACGCCGAGGACGACCAGTGTGCTACGAGCGGAGGCTGGCAGGACGGGCCGTGCCTAGAGGCGGCTGGAGACCATGCTCCACGTCATGCCGGTGGTCAGTGAGGATGCCGTCAGGGGACAGGCGGCCGTAGCGGGAGATAGTCTCTCAGAGGGTGAGCGGACAGGCCAGGACCGTCCTAATCGACGAGAAGACCGAGGGCCGTGGCCCCCGCCCGCAGGACCAGGATGTGGCGGGCAGGCGGGCGCGGTCCTCGTGGCCGGCAGCGCGACGAGGACCAGCAGGGCGTGGAGCACCAGGACCGCCTGGTGGCAGAGGGCGGTCAGGCCCCAGACTGAGTACGTGAGTACGGGAGGAGGACGGTGAGCTCGTAGTAGAGGAAGAGGCATGTTGTCACGGCGTCGTACGTCCCCAGGATGCCGACGGCCAGGTGCCGACGGTGCCCGGCCCTGTCGTGCCTGGTAGAGCGAGACGGCGAGCGTCACCGCGGGCACAGGGGCATGAGCCTGATGTGCAACGAGTGCTCGGCGAAGGCCGATGCGAGGACCAGCCACGTGCAGGTGGTCGCCAGGCAGGCGAGCACGGAGGACCCTGGTGGCGGCCAGGGGCGGAGTCGTCCTGGTACGGTAACCGGGCCTGCGGGCTGGTAGGCCACCCGGGGCCTGCCACAGGCTGGCCCTGCGGGCCCCTCAGGTGATGTCGATGGCTGGGCCAGGACGTCAATGAGCTGGAGCATGTGGCGGTCAGGCAGGAAGGAAACGGCGCACTGACTCGTGGGCCGCCTCGCCCCATCTCGCCAGCCCGCTCCGGGAACAGCAGGAGGCTGGAGACCGCGGACGCCCAGGCGGCGCCGTCGCCGGGATCCACGAGGCACCCGGTGAGGCCGTCCTCCACCTGGTCCCTGATACCGCCCACGGCCGAGGCCACCACGGGCGCCTTTCTTTCCACATGGCCTCGGCCACCGTCAGGCCGAAGGCCTCCACCAGGGAGCGCTGCGACCACCGTGCTCACCCGCTGGAGTGGCGTTGACCGTCACGGCGTTGACCTCCCGGTCCCGCGCGGGGATGGGCCGCCACGTGGACGCGACGGGCCGCTGAGCGGGGCAGGAGGTCCACTCGCCTCCAGGACCTCCCTCCAGGACCCGCTGCGCCTGTGCCTCCCGGTCCGGGTCGGGCTGCAGGGCCCACCAGAGCAGGTGGGTGTCCCCGGCAGGTCGGCCAGGTGGGCGGCGAAGACCTCCACGAGCTCCTCCATGCCCTTGAGCGGGTCCCAGCGGGAGACCTGGGTGACCACGCGCGAGCCCAGCGGACTGGCAGGTTGACGCCGGTGACCTGACCGGCGGCGTCGGCGGTGGCCCGGATGGCGTCCGGACGGCCGTCCTCGCGCACAAAGGGCACCGCCTCGAAGCGGCGGTCACCGGCGAACACCCCCGAGAGGCGGGCCACCGACCAGGCCTCGTCCAGGCCCAGGACCTGGTTCTTGGGGCTGTCGGGTTGATCGACGGCGGGATGACGGCGCAGCGTCGACCTCGGTGAAGGGCGGCGGTACTCCTCGCAGGAGACGACCGTGAGGTCGGTGTCCTCCAGGTAGCGGTCCAGGAAGGCCCAGGCGTGCTGGCCGGCCTCGCCGGCGTCCTGCGTGCCTGAGGTGGCAGCGCCACACGACGCGGCGCCGGCCGCCTTGAAGAACTGCGCCAGGCCGGCCGTGGGCGGGTCGTGGAGGATGACGACGTCGCCGTCGCGCACCCCTCGACGCTTCTCGGCGTTGGAGCTCAGGACGTGCTCGTAGATGTCGCGCTGCTTCTCCCCAGCCGGCCGCCGTCGCCGCGGTCGCCGTGGATGCCGGCGTGGAGCCGGGCCGAGATGGTGAGGAACCCGGCAGGGGCGTCCAGGATGAGCCAGCGGGCGTCACGCCCTGCTCAATGGCGTATCCCACAATGGGGCGATGATCTCCGCCGGGCCGCTGCCCGCGGAGGCGTTGAGGGTGACGGTCCACGGTACTGGCTGTCAAGGAGGCCGTGGGCGGCCTCGACCCTCGTCACGCAGGCGGCGGGTGGCGACCTCGTCCAGGTGCGAGGCGAGGTCGGCCAGGTGCAGGGGGCGACGTCAATGGTTCATAGTCCAAATCCCGCCTCTTTTCTTGTGATGCGCAGCACTGCGTGGGGTCGTCTCGTTTTTGTGCCAGGATAGCGGGTGCCGGGGGCGCAGAATGGTGCCCTCGAACTGTGCGTCCGTCCCTATCTCCCCAGGAGGAACCGGGGCCAGAACCCCACGCTCCCCAGCCTCTACGACCCCTCGGGCGCTCGCCCTCCGCGCCCTCCGCACCGCAGGCGGGCGCCCCTGCACGCGCCCTCGGCGCATGGATCCCCTACGCGGGCGTGGGCCTACGCGGGCCAGGCACTATGCTGGTCAGGCATCGCCGCCCAGCCCCACGCGGGCCAGGCCGTCATGTACGCCGACCCCAGTACGCCGTGCCCAGTCCAAGGCGGCCGCGGCGTCCTGGCCTTTCTTCTGCGCTGGGCCGGGGGCCCACAACTTACTACCAGAGGCATTGACCGGTGCGATCGGCCACCCTCGTCATGGCGGTGCTGGCCATTGCCCTGTTCGAGACCGCCCTTGTCATGGTGGCGAATGACCCCTACATCCCGAATGGGAGTGACAAGGAGTTTACCGTCGGGCTCCTGACGCTCGGCTCCCTGTTTGTCTTGGGGGTCAACGCCCTGTGGGCTTTATCGAGTTCATTATTGTCCTGGTGTCCGACGACGGCAGGCTCACCTGAACCCGCCCTGACCGGGCGCGTCCCCGTGCGACGGCCGGTCCCAAAGGCGCGTCCTCCGGGCGCCGAGCCTGCGCCGCCGCCCTTGCACCAACCGTCTTTCACCGTCCACGACCCTGAGGAGAGGCTATGGGCCAGGATCCCTTCTACCAGCCCAACTATCCCGCCCAGCCGGGCTACGCGCCCCAGGGCTACGTCCCCCGCCCGGGTGCCTCCTCAGCCCGGCTAGCCTCGCCCAGCCGGGCGACGCGCCCCAGGGCTACGTCCCCAGCCCGGGTACGCGCAGCCCTATCCTGTACTCCGCAGAACCCGAACGCCAGGCCAAGTCGACCGCGGCCTCCTGGCCCTTCTTCCGCTGGTTCGGGCCCACAACTCTACCGGAAGCAGACCGCCCAGGCGATCGCAACATTGTCCTCTTCGCCATCGGGCTCATCCTCCTTATTATCGGTATCGCCACCTACGAGCCTCGTGCACGTCAGCCCCTACTGTACCCGTACTCGTACTCAAGGTACGCCGAGGACAACAGCATCACGACGACCGTCCCTCATCATCGCCTGGATCGTCTACTCGGTCAACGGCCTCTGGACCTTGTCGAGTTCATTATGATCCTCACCTCCAAGGACGGCAGCCTGTCTGCAGGGCGCCCGGGGCCGTGCGTCTCGCGCCGCGGGCGCCCTGCGCCACGCCGTCGGCCCTGACCTGGTGCTGCCGGGCCGACGGTATCCTCAGGGCCTGGCTCTACCCTCCACGTTCGGGAGCACCCATGGCGCCCACCACGCAGACCACTGCCGTCCTCCCCCTGACACCGTCCAGGACGCCGCGGCCACCCCGAGCGGGAGATGCCGTGAAGTGACCTGGGGCTCAGCAGCAGGAGTACGAGGACATCAGGAGGCTCCTGGGGTCGTCCCACGGCCGCCGAGCTGGCCATGTACTCGGTCATGTGGTCTGAGCACTGCTCCTACAAGTCCTCCAAGATCCACCTGCGCCAGTTCGCGGACAAGACCACCCCTCAGATGCGCGCCCACTTGCTGGTGGGCATGGGGCAGAACGCCGCGGTCGACATTGGCGACGGCTGGGCGGTGACCTACAAGGTCACGAGTCCCACAACCACCCCAGCTACGTGGAGCCCTACCAGGGGCGCACCAGCGCGGGCGGGATCGTGCGACATTATCTCCATAGGGCGCCCGGCCGTGGCCGTCATGCGACCAGCTGGCGCTGGCGCCCCCGACCACCCCGACACCGCCCGCGTGGTCCACGGCGTGGTGGCTGGGTGGGCGGCTACGGCAACTGCCTGGGCCTGCCCAACATCGGCGGTGAGACCGAGTTCGACCCCTCCCTACCAGGGCAACCCGCTGGTCAACGCCGCCCATGTGCGTGGGCGTGCTGCGCCACGAGGACATCCACCTGGCCAACGCCAGCGGGCGGCAACAAGGTGGTGCTCTTCGCGCGCACCGGCGACGGTGCATCGGCGGGGCCTTCCGTCCTGGCTCGGAGTCTTCGAGGACGGCGTGCCCGCCGCGGCCATCCGTCCAGGTGGGCGACCCCTTTTGGAGAAGGTCCTCATTGAGTGCCGCCTGAGCTCTTCGCCGCCGGGCTCGTCCTGGGCATCCAGGACCCGCCGCCGCATCTCCGCGCCACGTCCGAGCTGGCCTCCAACGGCGACGGCGGCATGCGCGTGGACCTGGAGAGGTCCTCTGCGCGACCCCAGCCTGAGTGCCGGGGAGATCCGTGAGCGAGTCCCAGGAGCGCATGATGGCGTCGTCGCCCCGGAGAGGCTGGGGAGTTCATGGCGGTGATCGACAGGGTGGGACGTCGAGGCGAGCGTCATCGGGAGGTCAACGCCTCAGGGCGGCTGACCATCGACCACTTCGGGAGCGGATCGTGACGGACCCGCGCACCGTGGCCCACGAGGCCCACCTACGAGCGTCTTACGCCCGCCCTCCTGGCAGGACGCCCTCAACGCCGACACCACCGACCGCCTGAGCGTCCCGCCACCGCCGCGCGCGCTCGGTGAGCAGGTCGCGCCGTGGTCACCAGCCCCAACCAGGCTCCACCACCTGGGTCACCAGCCAGCACGACCGGTTCGTGCGCAACACCGCCCCTGTCCCAGCCCGATGACGCCGGCGTGGTCCGCGGACGAGGGCCACCGCCGCGGGTGCGCTATCTCCACCGACGCCAACGGGCGCTTCACTGCGCTCGACCCGCCGCCGCGGCCCAGGCCCTGGCCGAGTCCTACCGCAACGCTGTGCACCGTGGGCGCCTGCGCCCCGGCGGTCTCCGACTGCCTCAACTTCGGCTCCTCGAGGACCCCTGACGCCATGTGGCAGCTGGTGAGGCCGTCACCGGCTCGGCTGACGCCTGCCGGGCCGAGGCGTGCCCGTCACCGGCGGCAACGTCTCCCTGTACAACTCCCACGGGGTGGTCAAGGGCCTGCCCGACTCCTCCATCAACCCCACCCCTGGTGTGCGTCCTGGGGTCATGGACGACGTGCGCCGCGCCAAACCCTCGGGCTGGCGCGCAGGAGGCCTGGCCGTCGTGGCGCTGGGGACCACGCGCGCGGAGCTGGACGGCCTCGGCCTGGCGCGCGCCGTCCACGACCACCCGGCGGCCTGCCCCCGCAGGTGGACCTGGATGCCGAGGCGGTCCTGGGGCGGTGCTCACGGCCTGTCCGGGGCCAGCGCCCCGACGGCTCCCTGCCCTGCGCGCCGCCCACGACCGCTCCGACGGCGGCTCATCCAGACCCTCGTGGACGCCTGCCTGCGCTTCGGGGTGGGAGAGCGTGGACCTCACCGGCGTGGAGTCCGAGGAGGTGGACGACTTCACCGCCCTGTTCTCCGAGTCCGGGGCGCGGGCGGTCGTGGCTCCCCGAGGCCTTGCTGCCTGCCGCCGTCCAGGCGCGCCGACGCCGAGGACGTGGCCTGGGCCCGCCTGGGCACCACCGGGGACCCGTCGTGGTCACTCGGCACCGACCTGGCCGACGGAGGGGCCGGGCGCCCGCTGGTACTGGACCTGGCCGAGCTGCGCGAGAGCTGTGAGGCCACCCCTGCCCGCGCTGTTCGGGTGAGCGGTGCCGGGGGCGGCAGGCGGCCCGATGCCGTCGCGCCTTGCTGGGGCCCGACGCCGGGCCCAGCGGGAGAGCCGCGTCCCGCGCGGCCGCGCGAGACCCTGGAGGCGTTCTCGAGGCCGAGAACGGCAGGGACTGGGAGGCCTACGCGGGCTTCTCCACCCGGACGTGGCGTGACGGTTGCCGGGCGCACGGTCGCCGGGCGCGAGGACCACGTGCGCGCCGTGAGGCGGGCCACGCGGGTCCGACGCGCCTTCCGCGTGCACTCAGTCCATTGAGTCCGCGGACGGCCGGGTGGTCGCCACCCTGCTCGTCGACTCCGAGGGCGCCGCTCCTGACGTCTTCGAGCTCTCCGGGGAGTGGTCGTGCGCGAGTGGAGTCCTGCTCGAGCCGGGCCGGACTGGGACGGCGAGGCCGTTCCGGCGGCGTGAGGCGCGCGCGCCTGGGCGCGACCCCGTGAGCGCGGGCGTGTCGGGCCGCCACGCCGAGGACCCAGCTCGGTTGCCGTCACGGGCGCGACCGCGCGCACGGCAGATGGCCCGGCCTCAGCTCTGCCGTATCAGTCCCCGTCACGGGCGTGACCGCGGGCGCGTCGAGCCGCTCACGCAGGAGGCGGCGGGCGGCCTCCAGGCGCTCGATCCGCCCTCGACGGCGGCGAGCTGGGCGGCCAGGGCGGCCTCAGGCCGGGCAGGCGGCGGCCTCGTCGCCGCCCAGGCAGCCGACCAGCGGCAGCACCTGCTCACAGCTCAGCCCTCACCGCGATGAGGCGTGCACGCGGCGGGCCCGCCCCACGTCGGCCGGGTCGTAGTCGCGGTAGCTGTTGCTCAGCCGTGCCGCCGGCAGCAGGCCGACGTCGCTGTAGTGGCGGACCTGGCGCGCCGTCAGGCCGGCGCGGGCCGCAAAGTCCCCGATCCTGACGCGACCTCCCTCGTCACCTTGTCCTCTCGTCCCCTTGTCCCCGCCGCGGTTCGTCGCCGCGGTCTTGACCTTGACACTAGTGTCAGAGTTTAACGTCCTTCCGCACGGGCCGCCCGGTCCGTGCGGAAAAAGCGTCCATGAGACGTGTTCCCGCACCGTCCTTCGCCGTCATGCTCCCTGGTGGGGACGGACACCTTCCTGGTCGCCCGTTGCTGCCCGCCCCTGTCCGCGCGCTTCGCCGTCCCTGCACGCGCGCGCCGGCTGGATGGTCTCGGCCTACGCGGTCGGCTACTCGCCTGACGGCCCTGGTGGCCGGGATGGCGGCGTTCTCGGTGGCCACCGCCGCGACCGGCTGGCCTGGTCCTTCACCTCCATGCTGGGGCTGCGCCTGGCGGCCGGGCGTCGCCGCCGCGGTCGCCTCCCCGCAGATCTGCGGGCCACGATCGCCCAGGTCATGCCCAGGGAGCGGGTCGTCCCGGGCATGGCGACGGCGACGGCGGGCCTCGACCATCGCCCAGCTCCTGGGCGCCGGCCGGGAGCTCTGCTGGCGGTGCGCTCGACCTCCGACCCGTTTGTCGTCGTCGGGCCGGCGGCGCCCTGGTCACCGCGGCGCTGTGGCGGTTCCCGGCTGTGCCCCGCACGGCGGCACGGTGCGCACAGGGCTCCTGGGGCCCAGCACGCGGCCCTGGCTCGCACGCCGCGCGCCCTGGGGCGCTTCGGGGCCCACCTCGTGTTCCAGGTGGGCAACTTCGCCGTCCTGTCCCTTTGCCGCCACCTGGTTCGCCCGCGACTTCCACCTGGACCAGGCCGGTATCGCCAGGGCCATGAGTCGTGCTCGGGGCCGGTAACACCGTCGGCGCCCCTGATCGGGCCGCGGGTCGTGCGGCGAGCGGGCCAGGGCGCCTTGCTGGGCGGCTCGGTCTGCCACCTCCTCATCTACGCGGTGGTCGCGGCCAGCCCGACCCGCTGGGTGGGCGTCGCCCTGCTCGCCGGGGCTTTTCACCGTGGCGGCGTGCTTCCCGTCATGATGAACCTGCGCAGGCCCTGACCACCTCGGCGCGCGGGACGGTCTCGGCGTTGGCCAGCGGTCAGCGTACGCCGGCTCGACCTCGCGCGGGCATTGTCGGCGGCTCGTTGCTGGCGGCCCTGCCTCCTTCTGGGGTGAGCCTGTTGGCGCTGGCGACCACCAGCGGCGCGCTCGGGCTGTGGGCGGCCGGGGCTGCTTGCGGCCGAGCCGGGCGGAGGGGGCTGAGCCGCCTTGAGGCGGTGAGACGGTCTTGGCAAGGGTGAGGCCGAGCTGGCGCGGGCAGTACCGAGCCCCGCGTCGTGGTCAGAGCCCCCAGGACCAGCCGCAGCCCGTCATCGACCCGTGCCAGGAGGTGGGCGGGCAGGTGCCAACGGGTCGACTCAGCCTGGAACGGTCCACGACGAGCGTCTGCGACACGTTCACGACGCAGTCCTTCGGCACACCTCCTTCTCCCCGCTCGAGTTCGACATTGCCCGGTGCCGCGGCCAGGCGCATGTTGCTGGTGATCGCAGAAACGATAACCGTGGAAATGTGTGACTGGTTAAAAGCGGTCGGAGGAGACAATGAGGGCTGGACGGTGAGTATTCGGGTTCTGAGCCCACGGCTCGCTGGAAGTCGGCCCACCAGATCTCGCCCCTGGGCCACTCCCACGCTCCCTGCCTGGATGAGGCGCGCCCGGCCGAGGGCGGTGTCTCGGCGCCCATCTCGTCTGCCAGGTCGGTTGAGCGCAGCGGTCACTGGGTCGTCACCCCGACGGGCAATGCGAGCTCACGGACCGCTTGAGCGTAGAGCTGCGACCTGCTCCACCCCAGGCGGCGTGCGAGCTGTTCAGCCTTGTGGAAAAAGCGGTCGGAACGGAGATCGCGGTCTTCACGCTGGGAGTATAACCGGTAGCTACCGTTTCTAGGGCGGGTTGTGCCGTTGCTGGCGGCCCTGCCCTCCTTGTCGGTGGTGAGCCTGCCTCCTGGTCCAGCCCCTCGCGACCGGCCGGCGTCCCGCCTTCCTGTCGGTGGTGAGTCTGCTGGGCGGCCCCGGCTCGACGTCGCGCCCTTCTCCGGGTGAACGCGTTGTCCGCGGTGAACGCGCTGTTTAAAGCTATGAGCGCCACCCCAAGCGGCGTTCATATAACCGAAAGCGCGTTCACCTACTGAGGAGAGCGTTCACCTACTGAGGAAGGCGTTCACCTACGGATGGAGGAGTCGTGGTACTGGCGAGCCCAGGTCAGGCGGAAGGAGGTGTCCAGGGCTGCCTGCGGGCCGAGCCGGGCGCGGGTGGAGGGGCTGAGCCGCCTTGAGACGGTCTTGGTAGGGTGGGCTGAGCTGGCCGACGCCGCCGGGCAGTCCATCCTGTCCACCCCTGGGCCAAGCCCCGGGTACGGGCGCGGGTGCCGGTCACGCCGCCCCCAGGTGGAGGCGCGGCGGACGGCCGAGCGGGCGCGGACGGGGTGCCCACTGAGGGCCCACTTTCGTGCAATGAGGGCGTGGCTGAGCCGGGCGCCTTGCACCACTGGGAAGCCACCAGCGCGTCGCGGGCCGAGCTGGTAGCAAGGGGTCGCACTGGCGGGGTCCCGGTCCGCGACCGTGTGCGAGCCGGGTGTCCGACAGCAGGGTCTCGCCCGTGGCGGCCTGGGTGAAGTGGTGGAGCAGTCCCGCCACGTAGGAGATGGTGCGCCCGTGGCGGCCAGGGCGAGGTCGACTGCGTCCCAGAGCCGTGGTGAGCCGACGGGTGAGAGCCAGTGTTCTGTCCCGTACCGACGATATTCGCATGCTCGGCCGCGTGGAGAGCTGGCTGGCGTGCTTTATCGCGGCGTGGGCGCGGGACAGTATGCTCGACGCGTGGAGGAACTGGTCGATGCTCCGCGCGTGGTCGAGCTGTATCGGCGCTATGGTGTCGCGCGCCTGGAGGTCTAATGCGCACGCTGAGGCCGGGTGCGCCTTTAGCTGGGCGGTCGAGGATCTTGCCGACTGTCTGGGGAGGTCTTCCACAGGCCTGTTGACCTGGTCTCGCGACACTCGCGAGAACGGTACTTATTCGTCGAGAACGGTACTTGTTCGTGCTGAGAACGGGTGTCCGTGACTGGCTCCCGCTAGGGACGCGATCACGTACTGTGTGAACGGAACGCGATCTAGTTGTGAGGACCGGGGCGTCTCCTGGGTGTACTGGTGCGGGTGGGGGCGCATAGCTACTATTTTGTTCGTGGGGCAGGGCGGCACAGGACGGTATCCGAGAGGCCGCCCTGAGTCATATGCGGAGAGGTCCTCCTGACGTCTGATCTGCCCCGCATAGGGGGTTCACGATGAGGGTTTGTTCTGGTGCTGTGCTGAGGAGCCCAATGACGTGGTCCGTCTCTGTCTTGTGTCCTGTTCGGGAGGGAGGGACCTCGCCCTCTGGCGGGTCGGATACGGGAAGGTGCGTGCCTGTGCGGACGGGCGTGGGTGGTGCGGTGCTCAGTGCTCGACGACGGGGACCCACCGAGGGAGACCGATGAGGAGCGGGGCGTGGGACGGGTACTCGCGGGGCTGAGGCTGACCGAATCTGTGACATTGGTCACCATCAGTGTGGTGCGGGACACCCCTCCCGACCGCCACTTTTTCCGCATGGTCTCGTCCAGCCGGCGCCGGATCCGCTCCCGGGGCCGTCGGTGGCGAGTGGCGTCATACCAACGAAAGTGGTAGAAATGGCCCTGTTCCTGCCACCTCCGGAAGGGCCTCCACGGGCCGGTGGCGATCCAGCCCCTGGAAACGTTGCAACCACGCACCTCCCAGGGCAGGGGGCTCAGGAGCACCCCGCACCGCTAGGTGCATTAAGACGAGTCCGATCACGACGGAGATCACATCTCGCTCGAGTCAGGGAGCACCCCTGCACCGCTAGGTGCATTAAGACAGGGTCAGAGCCGCCGTCATCCCACGTACGCAAGGTCAGGGAGCACCCCTGCACCGCTATGGCGTGAGGAGTGCGATTGGTTTGCGGGGTGGGGTCCCTGGTTGCTCGTGGCGTGGACTCGTGGTTCTATGCACTCCTCTGGGTGGTCTGCCACCTGTCTGCTGGCCCGGTTTCGTGCGCGTGTCGCAATCTGAGGATCAGAGCCGCCCCACCCCGCCCGGCACTTTGTACACCCAATGTCCACGCAGGTCAGGGGCCTGACCCCGACGCGGCCGAGGGTGGCCCTCGTTCTGATCCTCAGATTGCGACAGAACCGTCCGCCTGCTACTGCCGGGGTTATGCATACCCCCTCCTCACCTCAGGGTGGGTCCCGGACCAGGTGGTGAGGCGGTGCGGGGCGCAGGGTCGTGGTGGTGGCCTCGCGCAGACCCCGACTGGGCACAGCGTACGTACCGCAGCGCTGGCCTGCTCGAGGTGGCCTTGCGCAGACCCCGGACCGGGCAACAACGCGGCTCGCCACCCTGCCCCAGGGGAGCATTCCGGTCGCGCTAGTACGGGCCCGGAGTACGGTCCGGGCCAGTGCCTCGAGACTGGTAGGTCCGCCAGCTGCGCCCCTGTTCGCCCCTGTTCGCGCTATGGCACCCGACCGGAACCTCGTAGAACACGTACGGGACCGGGTCCAGCACCGGGCGGCACCAGAGAACCTCCTTCTGACCCTGGACCGATCCGTAGGCCAGCTGGCGCCCCGGCAGAGTGCACCGACGTTGGGCGCCATCGGGTGCAGGCGCCTCACGATGCGGCCATGCCCCCATCCTTCCTGCACCCCCACGCCGACCCGTCCGCCCCATGACAGGCCGGGACAGGCGTCCGGCCCAGCGCGCACCGGCCACGCCCCGGAGCCGACCACCAGAGATGATCGCCTCAGAGACGACTGCGGGCGACGACCGGCCGGTAGGGCAGACGGACCGTCGCCCCTGGTCCGGCCCCTGGACGCTCCTCGTCCTTACGGTGCTCCTGGCCGTCGTCGCGCCTCGTCGGCCTCAGCGTGCGCGCCTGGGTCGGAGGCGACGAGGACACCCAGGCCACCGTCCCGCTGACCCCGGCACCACGGCGCAGCCCCAGGCGGACGCGGTCGGCACCCCGGCTCCCGCCACGGCCGACGTCGCGGCCTCCGCCGCACCCGACCCCGGGACCACGCCGAGCCCTGGCCCCCGGACCGACGACAAGGGATTCGCCCACAGTGACGTCGTCGGGGACGGACCTGACCCTCACCGACCCGGTGCCACCCTCCCAGCCGGGTGCCGCCACGGTCTACCGCTACGTGCTGCGGGTCGAGGGCGGTACCGGGTGGACGGCGCGGCGGCGGCCGCCACCATCCAGGGCGTCCTCAACGACGACCGCGGCTGGCGCACTGTGGAGGGGGTCTCTTCGAGCAGGTCAGTGACCCCGACATGGCGGACTTCACCCCTGTCTATTGCCTCCCCGCCGATGGTGGACACGCTGTGCGCCCCTGCTGCAGACGATCAGCATGTGGAACTGCCGCAACGGCGACAACGTGGTCCTCAACTCCGACCGCTGGAGCTACGGGTCCCCACCTTCCCGGACGTGGACTCCTACCGTATCTACGTCATTAACCACGAGGTCGGCCACTTCCTGGGCCACGAGCACGAGTTCTGCGCCGGGCCCCGGCCCCGAAGTCGCCCACCATGGCCCAGCAGAGCCGCACCCGTGAGGGAGGCTGCACGGACAACGGCTGGCCCACCCAGGACAAGCAGGCCTCCTGAGCGCGCCCTGGGGCGGCGGAGGCCTCCTGGGGGTGTCGAGGCTGGGGTGCGGCGCGTTGTCGGCAGCGATTCCGGCGTGCCCGCGCGAGGCCCTCCTGGGGGTGCGGCACGGACCGCCCACCCGGCACCGGCACCGGCACCGGCACCGGAGGATGCCCTCCCGGGTGAGGCTGTGGCCCGCCCGCCGCCCGGGAGGTCGGACCCGCTGCTCCTGGCCGCAGCTGCGCCACGCAGACTGCCCGCCCTCGCCTGGGCGGACCTCAGCTTGCGCGTGGCACCGGTCCGGGCGGAACCTGGGTACCCCAGGGCCAGGCTGGCTCCCAGCCGGGCGCGCCTCCGGGCAGGGGCGAGGGCTCGGGCCGAGGCTTTGCTGGCGCCTCTCGACCTTCGCGACGCTGGGGGCGGTTGTCCGGGCCATGCGCACGGAGTCCTGGCCGGGCGGTGCGTCGCCTGGGGCTCACGGCCCCGTGGCCGAGGCTGTGAATATGCTTAGAGCGTGGGCCGCATCCCGCGGACCGGCCGTGCGCGGCTCCTCGTGGGTAGCGCCGTCGGGGCCCCCTGCCCTTATATCTCGTCGCTTCTCGCAGGTCTGATCGTGCCTCCCACCCCCTGGATCCCCCTGCCCTGCCACCCCGGCCCCTGTCGCAACGGCTCGCCTGGGGGTGCACGCCACCATGTCCGGGCTGGCCTCGCGACCCTGGCGCTAGCTGGCCAGTGAACCACGACCAGATCGCCTGGATGTGGCTGTGGCTCGCTCGCCCCGGTCGTCACGGCGTTGACGGACCTTCGCCCGCCGCGTGCGGGTCAAGGAGGTCGTCCCCCGGTTCGACGGCAGTGTGCTGACATCACTATCGACTACCTCACCTGGACTCTTTATACCGGCTCTGTTCATGCTACCCTGCGCTGCCCATGGGGCCCAGGCCGGTGGCGGCACCCTCCTTATCGTGATCCTGGTCTCCTCGATGTTCTGCTACGCCAACGAGGGGAGAAGTCAGCGACAACCACTTTATGGGCTTCCCCGCGGCCTGGAACATTGTCGCCGTCATGATGTGGCGTGCTGGGGAGCCTGGCTGGCTTCAACGTGGCCGGGACGGTGGTCCTGGTGGTCCTCACCTCATCCCGACCTACTACGTCCACCCCGCCCGCGTGAGGCGCTCTGGCAGCTCAACCTCCTCGCGGATGCTCGGGTGATGGTCGAGACCGCCTCGGCTGGTCGCCGTCCACCCGCAGCGGCCGGCGGTGCTGGCGCGGTCCGTAGGCGGGCCGGCTCTGATCGTCGGCGTGCTGCGCTCGGTCCCGGGCGGCAGGACGAGACGACGCCTGACTGTCGGCCTCTCCTGGTAGGGCAGGTGGGCTGGTACAGGGCGCCCGTCCTTCCGTGAGAACGGTACTTATTGCTCGCGAGAACGGTACTTGTTCGTCGCGAGAACGGTACTTATTGCTCGTGAGAACGGGCACTGTTTGTCGAGAACGGGCGGTGCTCGCTGTTAGGCCTGTGACCGTGGGCGGCGTGCCCTGGTTGTGCTTCTCGGGCGGTTGGGTTGGGGGTCCTCGGCCTGCTGTCTGGCGTGTCTCGTCGTGGGACGTTGTGGGGGTTGGGCTGAGGGTCTTCGGCCCGGGTGTGGGTTGCGTGCCTGCGTCGCCTTCCTGGAGGTCCTCGTGACCTGTGCTGACGTGTTGCTGGCCCCTGGGGACGATAGTCGCCTGGCCGCCTGCGTCGTCGACGGTGGCTGGCCGCTGCGGCGGGTGCATGCGCCCTCAGGTGAACGCGCCTGGTCCGGTGGACGCCCGTCGGGTGAGCGTGCCCAGAGGCTGGTGAACGTTTTGGTTGGGTGAACGCCGTTCTAGCTGGCGTTTACCTGGCGCGGAAGCGCGTCCATACCGCGAGATGGCGTCTATCTGCCCCAGAGCGCGTTCACCTCACTCGGCCCGACGCGCGGGCGTACTGGCAGAGCAGGCGGGGCCGGGCTGTGGTGGGGCCATGCGCCTTCAGGTGAGCGTGCTCTGTGTAGGTGGACGCGCTGGTCCGGGTGAGCGTGCCCAGAGGTTGGTGAACGTGCTCTGTGTGGGTGAACGTGTTTTGGCTGGGTGAACGTCGTTCTGGCTGGCGTTTACCTGGGCGGAAGCGCGTCCATACCCGTGAGATGGCGTTCACCGTGCCCCAGGGCGCGTTCACTCACTCGGCCCGACGCGCGGGCACGCCCCCAGGTGCCCTGGGGCCGTGTGGGGACATGACCCGTACTTGACCCTGGCGGTGACGCACGCCCCTTGACGCTCCTGGAGCCGCCTGCCAGAACGTCCTCGGCGCGCCCCAGGGGTCTGTTGGCGAGGTCACGCCTTGGAGCCGCCCGCCAGAGCCTCCAGGTCAGCCCGACGCGCGGCGCACCCGGCAGAGCAGGCAGGGTCCGACGCCTTCCAGGACGAGCCGCCGCGAGCCTGGCGGAGGTAGGCCTGGGCCCAGGCCCTCCCGGACGCAGCCCACCACCGCCACCGGCACCGTGCGGACAGCACGCCCAGAAGATCGAGCCCACTGAAGACCACCCGACACGGCGCACCTCATCCGACCCGCATCCACCAACCAACCCAGACAGGACCACCGCAAGCACCCCGTTCCCGCGAGCAATGGGCACCGTTCTCACGACAACCGCACCGTTCTCACGAACAGAGGGCGGGTGTCGGTGGGCGGCCTGCCGTGAGGCTGGGTGGACGCCGGGGTGAGTGAGCTCTGTCGCGCGGCTAGGTGAGTGCGTTCTCGGGCCTATGGGCGCGCCCGGGGCGGGTTGAGGTCGGTGAGCGGCGGGCCTGTGGGCGCCGCCCGGAGCGAGGTTGAGGTCGGTGAGCGGGGCCCGGACCGGTGGGGCCACCCGGCGCGCGCCCGCCCGCTCCGCCCCTTCCAGGGCCCCTGGACAATAAGGTGGTCACGCCACCACCGCGCCCCCTCCAGGGCGATCGTGCCCAGGATCATGCCACGATGGTCACGATCACGCCCGTCGGGAGTCGCGGCCTGTGGACCGAGGGAGTACACATAGAGATGACAAAGGTCACTATCGTGACTGCCAGCCCGGAGCCGGTGACGGATCCGGCGCCCGGCCACCATCTCCACAATGCCCCAGGTGTAGGGGCACAGCGGTGAGGACGTCGAGCCACAGCACTCCACACCTCCGCCCCTGGAAGCTGTGACGAAGGCCACTGGCAGGGCCCTGCAGGAGGAGTACACGAACACCACCAGGTGCAGGCCAGCGCCACCGGGTTAGCGCACCAGGCGCAGCGCCTGCGGCCGCTGGACCACCCCCACGCCCACGCGCTCCAGCGCCCGGACCGCATCGCCGGACAGCAGCGTGTCCAGCCCACCAGCACCGTGCGCAGGTAGCGGTGCGACTCTCGACCCTCCGTCGGCCAGGCGCGTGAGCAGCGCCAGGCGGTAAGGCGATGACCACCGTTCCGTCGGGCGCGGGGCGGCCGCGGCGGGCATCGTCGCCGAGCTCGACGCCGACGCCGTCGGGCCGCCCGGGCAGCGGACACCATGTGGACCAGCCTCCTCGAGCGTGCGCTCAATCAGCGGCACCGCCTCGGCCGGCACTGCACAGCCACAGTCGCACCCCCGCCCAGGAGCGTGCCCGAGCGCCTGGGCCCAGCCCGACCCGGCGCCGTCGGGCAGGCGCTGCGTGCCGTCGTCGCGGCCAGGTCGGCCAGCGCGGTAGTCTGAGCACCCGCAGCGCCCCCAGGTCCCCGCAGCGGGCCACGGCCCGCGAGGGCACGGAGCTGGGAGGCGCTCGATACGGTGACTTTGGCGGGTGAGCGGTCGGTCCAGGACAGAGCGTGCGGTCAGGGTGCGCGCCAGGGCGGCGTGGAGAGAGGAAGGCACACCGGCAGGGTGCCAGATCGCGGCGCTGGGTGGCACAGTTGGCGGTGCGTCCCGGGTGATGATGGTGGTCGACACGCGCAGCGACGCCCGCAGGCCGGCCTGCGGGCAATCCCGAGGCGGCGCAGCGGGAAGGTGGATCGCGTGTCCGTTCTGCGCCCGCCCTGCGGTCGACCCAGCCGTGGCTGCGTGTAGCCGTGGCAGGGCGATGCGTTCCGTCTGCACGCCCTGCGGGCCAACCTTCCGGGCATTGTGGCGGTCGACGCGCGCAAGGACGTCCGGGCCCGCCCAGGAGCCGGGACGGTACTAACCTCGCAGGCACGCGGACCGCCACGACGGCGGCGCCGTACCTGCGGCGACGGCGTCGTGCCCGCCGCACGCGCAGCCTTAAGGGAGTCTGAACGCAATTATGACCGCCACCGCTGACGAGTCTGTCTTCGCCGCCGAGAACGTCTCTCGGCAAGGGCGAGCCAACACCGCCTACGCACGCTTCACCGGGGACAGCTTCCTGAGGAACCTGGTGACCGACCCCGAGTGCGTCGTCGGCGTCCACAACGTCACCTTTCGCGCCCGGGCTGCCGCAACAACTGGCACATCCACCACGCCACCAGCGGCGGCGGCCAGGTGCTCATCTGCACGGCGGCTCGGCTGGTACCAGGGAGGCAGGACGCCGTCTCGCTGGCGCCGGCGACGTCGTGTTCACGCGCGCGGCGTCAGCACTGGCACGGCGCCAAGGCCGACTCCTGGTTGCCCACCATCGCGCCTGCGGTCCCGGGGAGAACACTCAACGAGTGGGTTTCTGAGCCGAAATGACGACGCGCCGACTACGGCGGCCCTGTGAGCGGGCTGGCAGCAGCCTGGCCCGCCCGGCGGTACGTCCTGCTACCGGCGGGGGCCAGCCGCGATACCGCCGGTTGCTCCGCCACCGGTGGGTTAGACCTCGCCGTGGACCACCACGAACCAGCTGTCGTGCGCGCTCGGCCCACTGGTTGCCAGGCGCACGCCATCTCCTCCAGCTCACCGCGTGGTCAGCCCCAGCTCGACCGCCCGCGGGCCCGGAAGCGATGGGAGGCAGCGCTCGCCCAGGTCCCGCCCCCACCACGAGCCCGCAGGCTCGGGCGTGGCGTAGCACCAGGTCGCGCCGGGCCTCGCACCTGGCGCTGACCCGGCCGCGCCGGGACGGCAGGCGGCTGCCGGCGTCGGGCTCGCCCGCCGTTGCCCAGCGCCGTGGCCATGTGAGACCTCGCCAGCGCTCCAGGGCGCGGCTGCGGGCACCAGGCCTTGGCCGAGTACACTCGAGTCGCGCACCGCCACGATCCGCCCGCCCGGAGCACCCGGCGCATCTCGCCCTGCAGCGCCGACGGGTCGGCCACGTGCTGGAGCAGCTGGTGGGCGTGGACGACGTCGAAGCGCGTCCGCGAGGGCAGACGTGCACGTCGCCGCGCGACCAGCTCGACGGCGGTCCGCCAGGCCGCTGCCGCAAAGGGTGGCCGCGCCGCTCGAGTCGCCGCCGGCGCGCCGTCGAGCGCGACGACGCGTCCGGGCGCGACGGCCAGCCAGGTCCGCGGTGAGTGCGCGGGCCCGCAGCCGACGTCGAGCAGGCTCGGTCCCGCCCGCAGGTCGAGGCAGGAGGTAGGCGGCGGAGTCGGCCGCCGTGCGCGGAGTGGCTGGCCAGACGGCGGGTGAGCGACCGTGGGTGTAGCGGTGGGTGGCGGCTCGCGGCAGGGAGTATAGGCGGGCCGGTCCCCGGGACGCGTCGAGCGCTCGCGCGCTGCCGGGGCGTCGTACAGGCGGGGCCGCCTGCGTTCGGTATCCGGCACCTGTGAGGCTGCGTTGGACGGCGAGTGAACCCGCGGCGGAGACAGTGCCGGTATCCCGGCGCCTGTGAGGCTGCCGCCAGTCGGTGGTGCGCGGTCGGGACGCCGGCGCTCGAGCCTGGGCGGAGACGCTGACCTCAGCGTCAGCCGGTGCCTGACGCTCGCGGGGCCCGCCAGGGTGCCGGTGCCGTCGGCCCCATACTGGCTGCGGGACCGCTCAGGAGTGACGTCGCCGGGGCGGGTCGTCGTCCGTCGGCCCCATACGCTGCGGGACCCAGCGGGCGGGATATTTCGCCTCAGCAAACGGCTGCGGGATGCTCGGGTCAGGCGCGGGAGACCGCCCGCCCGACGACGTGCTCCTGCGCGGACCATCCCCTACCGAAGGAGCCCCTCAATGCAGGACGTTGTCGAGAAGGTCTACGAGCAGGTCGTGGCCCGCAACCGCGGTGAGGCCGAGTTCCACCAGGCGGTGCGCGAGGTTCTGGAGTCCCTGGACCCCGTCATCGCCAAGCACCCCCATTACGCCGACGACGCGCTCCTGGAGCGCATCGTCGAGCCGGAGCGCCAGATCATCTTCCGCGTGCCGTGGGTCGACGACGCCGGGGCGGTGCACGTCAACCGCGGCTTCCGCATCGAGTTCAACTCGGCGCTGGGCCCCTACAAGGGCGGTCTGCGCTTCCACCCCGAGCGTCAACGCGGGCATCATCAAGTTCCTCGGCTTCGAGCAGATCTTCAAGAACGCCCTGACCGCCCAGGGCATCGGCGGCGGCAAGGGCGGGGCCGACTTCGACCCGCACGGCCGCTCCGAGGGCCGAGATCATGCGCTTCTGCCAGTCCTTCATGACCGAGCTGGCCCGCCACATCGGCCCGGCCACCGACGTCCCCGCCGGCGACATCGGCGTGGGCGGCCGCGAGATCGGCTACCTGTTCGGCCAGTACAAGCGCCTGCGCAACGCCTACGACGCCGGCGTCCTGACCGGCAAGGGCCTGACCTGGGGCGGCTCGCTCGTGCGCACCGAGGCCACCGGCTACGGCACCGTCCTGTTCGCCGCCTCCATGCTCGCCACCAAGGGCCAGTCCCTGGAGGGCAAGAAGGTGGCCGTCTCCGGCGCCGGGAACGTGGCCATCTACGCCATCGAGAAGGCCCAGCAGCTGGGCGCCGTCCCGATCACCTTCTCCGACTCCTCCGGCTACGTCGTCGACGAGGCCGGTGTGGACCTCGACCTGCTCAAGCAGGTCAAGGAGGTCGAGCGCGGCCGCGTCAAGGACTACGTCGAGCGCCGCCCCGGCGCCCGCCTGGTCACCAGGGGCCGCCCGTGGGACGTGCCCGTCGACGTCGCCCCTGCCCTGCGCCACCCAGAACGAGCTCGACGGCGACAACGCGGCCACCCTGCTGCGGGGCGGCTGCGCCGTCGTCGCCGAGGGCGCCAACATGCCCTCGACCCCCGAGGCCGTCGAGGCCTTCCAGTCCGCCGGCATCCTCTACGCCCCCGGCAAGGCCTCCAACGCCGGCGGCGTGGCCACCTCCGCCCTGGAGATGGAGCAGAACGCCGGCCGCACCCGCTGGGACTTCGCCACCGCCGAGGCCAAGCTCGACCGCCATCATGGCCCGACATCCACGACTCGTGCGTGGCCGCCGCCGAGGAGTACGGCCGCCCCGGCGACTACGTGCTCGGGCGCCAACGCCGCCGGCTTTCACCCTGCGTCGCCGACGTCGCGATCGCCCACGGCATCGTTCGATCGTCCCGCCGCTGGCGTCCCGTCGCCGAGGTCCTCGTCGCTCGCTCCGCTCGCAGCCCGCCCCGCGGTGAACGGTACTTATTGCTCGCGAGAGAACGGTACTTGCTGGCCGCGAGAACGCCCTGTGTCTGACCCGTGACGCCGAGGCGGTCCTTGTTGCGGATGCCTGGGGCCCGGACGGCGTCTCCGTCCTCGCTGGTCGCCTTCGGACCGGATCGGCGGCTTTCTCCGTAACTCTCTGCGGAGGGTCGCCCGTGTTCGTGCGTCCAGGGCAGCGTCGCGTCCGGTGCCCACGGTGCGATGGCTGCAGCACCGCGCGGACCGTACGGCGGCGGGACGCCTGCGCCCGCGCGCCCACGGTGGGCGCACGTGGCCGGTCATCCGCATCGCACCGGAAGGGACCGACGTCGCCAAGGTACCCAAGACCGTGAGGGGCTGGTTCGCGCGTCCAGGTGGCGGCCCGGCCAGGTCAGCGCTCACAGGACGGCGCCCGGCAGGCCGGTCCGCGTGTCCAGGTGGAGGCCCCGGCGGGAGAGGGTGCCCTGCTGCGAGGGCGCGGCGGCTGAAGCACACCCGTCCGTTCTCACGGAGCAACAAGTACCGTTCTCGCGACGAATAAGTACCGTTCTCACGGCGAATGTGGGCAGCGTTCGTCGCGTGATCCGTGCTGCGTTCGCAATACGCCGTCGGCGCAAGAGGTGCAATCGCCGCGCCACCACGCGATAGTGGTGCAAACTCACCTACCGAGAGGCCGGAATGTCCGAAATCGTGTGGCTGGCATGTCCGGATCGGGCGTTATAGTCCTCTTATCGGCGTCCGATCGTGGCGATGATCCCAAGGGAGGAGGAGCCGGGCAGATGAGCGCCGAGGAGCGGCAGGAGTCCATCGTCGACGAGGTCTCGGTCAACGGCCGCGCCAGCGTCATCGCGCGCCCGCCGAGCGCCACAGTGTCACCGTCGAGCACTCATCCGCTGACCCGACCAGCCCTGGACAGGCGCGGCGCTCTGCGCGCGTCCACGGCGCGGTGGCCACCTCCGCTGCCGCGCCGCTGAGACCGCCGTCATTGAACGTGAGCAGTCTCACGCGCAGGCCAAGCGGGCCGCGGCCCGGGGTCGCCGTGGCGCGCCTGACCCTGTGCGGTGACCGCCCTCATCTCTGGACGCGGGCACCTCCGTGGCCGCACCCGTCCCCTCCCGCCGCCCGGGATGCCCTGACCATTATCACCTCCTCGGTCCCTGACCGCCTCGGCACTGGCCCCCAGGAGCACCCTCAGCGTGCGGATCCTGGGCGGTCAGGTCCGCGGCCCTCACCCAGGCCGCCGTCGGCCCCGAGGCCCTGGCCACCCTGGCCACTCCTGCGTGGACACGTTGCCGTCATCGCCAACGGGCCCAGCGCAGCGTCACGGCCTGTCCACCCCGACCCGGCGGAGGCCGCCACCATTGCTGGGCCATGGTCGCGGCCGCCGACAGGGCTCGTGGTCCTGCTCGACCTTCTCCAAGGTCGGCCAGGAGCACCTTGGTCTCCCTTCGCCCCTGGACGCCATCGACGTCCTGGGTCACCGGACCGCGCCCACCGTGCCTCCACACCGCCATCACCACTCACCGGAGCAGAGGTCCTCACCACATGATCACCACACCACGCCGCCAACCCTCGCTGCTCTCGACCGCACCGTCACCCTGCCCGGCTCACAGCAGCTGCGCGGCGCCGGTCAACCGCCCGGCCTTCCGTCACCGCGCGCCTGGCGGCAGGGGGTCAACGTCGCCCGCGTGCTGGCCAGCCTCCCGGACAGCCCGTCACCACCGTCCTGCCCGCCCGCCACGCACGACCCGCTCCTTGGCCGCCATATCGTTGCCCTGGCCTGTCGGCCTGACCGCCCGTCGCTCGTGCCCGTGGCCGGGCGGCCCGCGTCAACACTGCCGTCACCGAGCTCGACGGCACCACCACTAAGCTCAACGAGCCCGGCGCGGGCGGAGCGCGGAGGAGGTCGACGCCGTCGAGCACGCTTGCTGGAGGCCCTCGCCTCCGCCCCGCCCACCGCCACGGACGAGCACCACTGCGGTCCTGTCCAGCTCCCTGCCGCCGCGCCCCGGTGGACTGCGGCCGGTGCGCCTGGTGGGCTCCTGCGCTCTGGGGTGCAGATTGCCGTGGACACCTCCGACGCCCCCGCTGGCCGTCCTGGGCGCCCCTGCCCGGCTCCGCCCCCGGACCTGATCGCTCAACGGCGAGGAGCTCGCCCAGCTGGCCGGTGTGGGCGCCACCGACCTGGAGTGAGGGGGCCAAGGCCGACTCTGAGCCCGTGGCCGCCGCCGCCCGCGTCCTGGTGGACCTGATCGGCGCCGTCATGGTACACATGGTGCGCGAGCGTGCTCAGCCACCCCCGACGGCGCCTGGCACGCCACCGCCTCGCGGGTGCCGGCAGGTGGGTTCCACGGTCGGCGCCGTGACCTCCGCGGCCGGTCGTCCCTGGCCGACGGCGCGTGGGACGAGTCCCGGCGCCCGTCCACCGCCATGGCTTCGCGGCTCGGCCGCCGCCAGCCTGCCCGGCACCACTGCCCACGCCCGCCGACCCGCTCCTGCTGGCTCTCCGTCGTCACCTGCGCTGCATGCGTCTGCCGCGCCCGGCTCCGGTTTGCCGGTGGTCGCCCGGCGGCTGCGCGGCGTCGCCAGCACCACTGAGCCGGCCAATCATTATCGATCGTCAGCACTCACTACCACTCCCACCCGAGCGCGCACCGTCGCCCGACCCACAAGGAAAGAACAATGTCACCAGCACCGCAGCAGGTACCACTGATCAGCAGCCTTGAGCTCGTCGCCCTCGACGTCTCCCCCGGAAGCGAGAAGGCTAGCGACGTCATCGAGCCTGCTCTCGTCGCTGGCCGGCGCCGGCTGCGCCAGCTCGGCTCGCTGCTCGCACACCGACGTGCCCTGGCCCGTGAGGCCACCGCGCCCGCACCGGCATCCCGCATCGTCATCCCGCACCTGCCGCAGCCTCAACGTGCTCGCCGTCTCTCCGCTTCGCCCGCCTGGTTGAGCCCAGAGCTGGCGCCGCCGACGACCGGGACGCCGACCTCATCTTTCGATGATCGTCGCCGCCGGGGCCGACGACTCCCACCTCCAGTTGCGGGCGCTGCTTTCCGCCCGCGGGCCTCTGCGCACCGACTTTCACCGACGCCCTCGCAGCGCCGCCCCCACCGCCCAGGATGTCGTCCGCCTGGTCACCCAGCAGCAGGTCCAGCCCGAGTTGCTGGAGGACGCCCCTCGCCGGACGCGGCCTTCCCGCCTCCACGGCGGCGCCCACCTCGCACGCGGCCCCCGCGGCAGCAAGTGGACCGTCATCGGGCGTCTCCTCCTGCCCCACCGTGCACGCTCCATTGCACCTTCATGGCCGCCGCCGAGGCCCGAGCAGGCCGGTGCAAGGAGCGCGGCGTCGAAGTCCACATCGAGGGCCAGTGGCCTGGGCAAGGATCGACTGGCTCGACCGCCTCACTGGAGAAGCGCTCGACGTTGCACGGTCTTCGCCCACGCCCTGCCCGTCAAGCGGCCGTGCGCGCTTCGCCGGGCAAGCCGCGATCGGATCGTCGTCGGGCTGCCGTCACGACGCGCAGCGTGCAGGACCAGGCCCCTGGCCGCCGCGAAGGGACCCCGACGCCGCCCGGGTCCCCGCAGGCGGCGAGGGTGGCGAGGCCGCCGAGGAGTGGAGGACGAGCATCGGGCGTGCGCTTTCAGGGCGCCGCTCGCGACCGGCGTGTCTCGCCAGCGATCCCCTTTCGTGGCCGCCGGTGGTCTGCCCATCGCCCTGGGCTTCGCCTGCGGGCGGCATGACATCGCTGACTGAGGGGAAGACGCAGTCGCAGGCCCGCGACTGCGCTCAAGGAGCACACCCTGTGGAACCCGCCCGGCGAGGTGGAGGTGCCGCGCACTCCAGCGGTCTCCTGGCTCTACGTGGGCTCGATCTTCCTTGCTGCTGGGGCAGGCCGCCGCGGGCCTCGGTCCCGGCGCTGGCCGGGCGACATCGCCTTCGGCCCGGCCGTGCTCCCGGCATCGCCGGCTTCGCCATGGGCACGGTGGCCCCGGCCGTGAACTCGGCTTTATCGGCGGCCTGATCGGCGGTGTCCCCGCTGGCTACTTCTGCGTCTCGGCTGGCCGGGCTCACGCCCAGCGGCTGCGCGCTCTGCCCGTGGTCACTGTCCCGCTGGGCACCACCCTGGTGGTCGGCCTCGGTCGCGTACATGTTCCCTGGGCAAGCCCCTGGCGGCCTCTGGCGACGTGTCTGCAGAACGGCCTGACCTCCATGTCCAGTGGCGGCTCGGCCATGATCCCGTGGGCGCGGTCCTGGGTCTTATGATGTGCTTTTGACATGGGTGGTCCGGTCAATCAGGTCGCCGCACCTTCGCCACCGCGGGTTGAACCCGACCCTCCCACGATGTGGAGATCATGGCCGCCGTTGCGGCCGCCGGTATGGTGCCGCTTCTGCTGGCGATCTCCGTGGCGACCTTTCTCTGCGTCCGCGCCTGTTCACCGTTGCCGAGGTCGAGAACGGCGGCAGCGCCTGCTTGCTGGACCGTCCTTCATTACCGAGGGCGTCATCCCTTCGCCGCGGCCGACCTGCTGGCGCAGGAATATCTCCGGCCACCATGGCCGCGCGCGTTGCCACCGGCGCCTCCCGTCCATGGCCATGCACGTGGGTCGCGCGCACCCTCACGGTGCGGGTGTTCGTGTTCTTCGCCACTGAGAACTTCCTCGGCTTCTCGGTCCTGGGCTGATCCCGGCGGACGTGGTGTCCGCCGCCTGGTGGTGGTCCTGAAGTCCGCCAAGAAGAAGAGCCCGGCCCCTGCGGTCATGCAGTGGTCGCTGACCCCGGTGGCCCTGCCTTCCGTGGCAGGGCCCGGCCCTGCGCCGCGTGGGTCGGCCTCGCCGAGGGCCTGCGTCGCTCGCGGCGTGGCGGCTGCCTGCGGCCGTGTGAGGGTCACCGCGCTAGCGGGCTGCAGTCGCTGCGACCCGGCCCCGTGGCCGCGTGAGGGTCGGCAGCCGCCGCCCTGTGACTAGCTGCGGCGGCCTGGCCCCGCGAGTGCGTGAAGGTCGCCCCCTCGGAGCAGTCTGTAACGCCAGAGCCCGCCGCCCCGCGAGCGCGTGAGCGTTGCCGCACGACGTGGTCCGCCGCGTCCCGGCGCTGGCCCGTGGCTGCGTCAGGGTCACCGTGCTGACTAGTTCGCCGTCCCGACCCGCCTGGGCGCGGCCGCGTGAGTAGTCCTGACTTTGCGTGCGGCTGCGCGCGAGCCCGCCGCCTTGGTCTGTGTGTCCACGTGAGGGTCGAGCTGCGTTTCGGGGTGCGGCGGGACCAGCCCGGCCCGGTCCTCGTGCGTCCACGTAGCCGGAGTCCGCGGTCACCCGACTATGAGCTCGTCGGTGCCCGCCCCATGGCCGCTTCCGGTCGGGCTTTTCCCCACCCGGCCCGACCGGGTGTGATACTGCCCGGTGACCGTCAGGCACGTTCACCGGGCGGCGTCGTGCCGCAGTTGGCGAGGATCGTGTTGCTGAGCCCGGACTGGGTCCAGGTGCCTGTCCCCGCCCCCTGCGGAGATCCCTCCGCCGGTGCGCCGGACCACTGGTAGTCCTCACCCGGCCCCTGCGGGTAGAGGCCGCAGGGCTCGGGCGCGCCGGACCACTCGGTAGTCCCTTTACTCCAGTCCCTGCGGGGTTCTCGTCACCAGGCCCTAAGAGCTGATAGCTGCTCGTCCCCAGTCTCCCCTGCGGGAATCCTCGGTAAGTCGTGCGTCTGTGTGTGCTGGCCGCAGCCTGTGCCCGCATCCTATGCCCCAGGCTGCGCCACACGTAAGTCTCAGGCTGCGCTCAAAACAGCCGCCCGGTGCGCTGCCGGGAGCGTGCGGCCCGCCAGGGCCAGGGTGTCCAGGGGCCGGTCGGCCCGGTGCTGCCAGGCGGGAGGCCACGCTGCCGCACCAGAGGCGCTGGGCCGCACGGCCGCCGTGTGCTGCCGAGCGTGGACCCAGCTGCGGGCGGCGGGCTGCGGGACACGGCCGCCCGCGCTGCCGGGAGCGTGAGACCTCCGGCACTAGTTGCTCAGTGAGGCCGGGGAGCCTGACCAGGACCGCGTGGCCGCCACCAACTGCCCTCGGCAGAGGTTTTCGCTGGTGCGACGTCGATGGATCGCCGTGGTCGACAAGCTCGATCCTGACCATCGTCCAGCAGATCGGGGCGACGGACGCCGTGGCTGCCCCGACAGGGCCTGCGGGCCTGGTCGGCGCGGCCAGCTTCAGCCATGGCAGCACGACGACGAGTCAGCCCTCAGGACGGGGCCCGCGCGGCTCGGGCAGGTGGGCAGCGGCCCAGGAGGGCCAGTCCCTGCCCCCGGCAGGGTCACGGCCACCGCCGTGCGTTTTACCCTGGAGTGAGCTGCGCCTGCGCGCCCGGGAGGAGCGTGGAGGTCCGCGTGCCACCTTTTGGCGCTGTCCAGGCCGTGGCGGGACGGTACACCGCCGAGGACCCCTGCAGCGTCGTCGAGACCGACGCCGCCACCTGGCTCGCCCTGGCCACAGGACGCCTGGGCTGGCAGGAGGCGATGGCGTCAGGCGCCCTGGCCGCCTGGTGAGCGCTGCGACCCTCAGCCCCCTACCTGCCGCTCCTGCGTGCCTGAGGGCCGCGGGCTCGTGAGACCACACGTGACCACGCCGCTGCCGCCGCTCCTGCGTGCCTGAGGGTGGGCCGGTCCCGCCGAACCACCAGGGCCACAGCCCGACCTGCCTCCTGTGTGCCTGAGGCCGAAGGTCACCGTGGCCACTGGGCGGGCATGGACGAGGGCCTCCCGCATGCCGCCGAAGGGTGGGCCGCGTGGCTTCCAGGAGCAGGTGAGGAGCGCTTGCTATGTGCCTGAGGGGTGGGATTGACGGGGTAACCGGAGACGAGCGGTCCCATCAGGTCGAGAAGCTTTGCTGGCGGCGAGGCGACCCAGTCAACCGGAGACGAGCGGGTCCCGCATGGGCTGAATGTGCCTAGGCGGGTGAACGCGCCTCAGTAGGTTGGGCGTCCTTCTGGCGGTGAACGCCATCTTGGGGGATAGCGCGCGCTCAGGGGTTAGTGAACGCCACATCGTAGGCGGCGCGTTCATCCGCGGCAAAAGCACGTTCACCTGCTTCGGAAGCGCGCCTATTCACGCAAGAGCGCGTCTCACCGGCCTGAGCGCGTTCAGGTGGGTCAGTGCCTGGGCGTGGAGTCAGGCTGTGCGGACAGGGCGAGCGGACCTGGGTGCGGTTGAGCTCGCCGCAGGCGTGTCCGACCCTCTCGGGTAAGTCTTGGGGCGGGGCGCAGGGTCGAGTGCAGCCCTCCGTCTGGGGGCGGCGCAGGACGCGTGGGCCCGCCGTCTGGGGGCGGGTGATGGGCGCAAGGTCAGCGCATCGCGGGGGCGTGAGCTCGAACGCGCCGTCCCGGGTGGCAAGGCACGAGCAGACGGGTCGTGGAGCGCGCGAAACTCGTCGTCGCGCAGGTCGCCCAGCCCACACGTACCAGCCTCCAGCCTGTTCCGGCCAGGTGCTGTGAGCGAGCTCCTGGTACAGGGTGCCCGGATCCGCGTGCTTTACGGCGCTGTCGAACTCCACCCCCAGGCAGGCGCGGGCAACAGGCGAGGTCCGGGAAGTACCACCTTTCCCGGACCTGGACCGGGTCGCTGGAGCCACGCTCGGGGGCGCGCCGCCGTCGCAGGGCCAGCCGCAGCACGCTCTCACCGGGCGACTCGGCCCAGGGGCTGAGGAAGGGAGCAGGCGGCGTGCGCGCAGCGGCGCGTCTGTCGGCAGGACGCCTGCCCATGCGTGGACACCTCCGAGTACGGGTCGCGGCACCCGCCGTCGCTCCCGCCCGGGTGGAAGCGGTGGGGCGAGCTGCGTGCGGTGCAGGGGTCGGCGAGGACGAGGGCGTCAGGGCAGAGAGAGATCCAGGAGGCGGTCCGCCATCGTGCGTGGGAGCGTCGTGACCGGCGGGCCATGCAGACGTAGTGCCGTGAGGTCCGGGACCGCCAGGGTGTGCCGCGCCGGTGCCGCACGCCGGGCCCCTCAGGAGGAGTGAGCCCTCGAGACGCGCCGTCTGCCCCCTGGGGGCGCCCCCGAGTCAGGGGCCGCCGTAGACCATGCTTGGCAGTCGGGCAGAGGTCCGGGCGGAGGAGGTGGGGCGAGTGGTGTGGACGTCAGGCTCCTGGCGGTAGAGGCAGGCGCCGTGCAGGAGGGCGGCGGACTCGTGGGAGAAGTACACCAGTGTGCGGGCGGCGCGACTGACTGCCAGGAGGCGCGCCAGGCTGACCTCCCGCTGCTGCGCCCAGGCGGGAGGGGAACGGTGGCAAGAGGTGCATGGCGCGAGACGGACAGCATGTGCTGGTAGCGCGTCCGGAAGGTCGGCGCCAGAGACGACCGTTGGTATCGTTAAAGGTTGTCGTAGGTCCATGTCTTATGATGGTCATCATGCGCTCATGTTGTCAAGCGATGGATGCGTGACTGTGAGGAGCCCACGCCGGTTGGCATCGGTGTGCCGGACGGCGGTGGGTCGCCTGCCGGGTGGACCGGACGTGCTCTTGGGTAGACGTGGGCATTCGCTGTGCAGTGTGCGCCATCTTTAAGGTGATGAACGCCTTCTTGGTGCGGTAGACGCGCTACTTCGAGGGATAAACGCGCTCTTGGGGAGGGTGCAGCGCGACGCGCTCGCGTGAACGCCTTCTTGGTGCAGTGGACGCGCTCTTTCGATAGGCTGCAACGTCTGTGCTGGGTGAACGCCGCCCGAGGTGGCGTTCCACCCACCCAAAGCGCGCGATCCATTCGCCCGGAAGCGCGTCCATTCGCCTGGAGCGCGTTCACCCAAGGGGGTGGCGGAAAGTTTGGGGAAGGCCGACGCTGTGCCGGGACGCCCGCGGTGGCGCCCGACTGGGCCCACGGCCCGGCTCCAACAGCCACCCCGCAGGCGTGTGTGACTGCAGGCGTGAGAAGGCGATACCACCACCCTCGGCGCAGTAAGTGCGGACCTCTGGGGCTGGTGGCGCTGTCGGTCTCGCCAACGTCTCCGGAGGACGTCTCGACCAGAGCCTCCGGTCCCACCATGCCAGGGCCCCGGACCCCACTCCCTGCCCGGCCGCTCCTGCCGTGGGCGAGCCTCCCGTCCCCACTGGGACGTCCTGCACGACCCCAAGCTTCTCCCGCGAGGAAGTGGCGGTGTTCGGCGTGGGCCCGAGGTGAGGAGGTCAGCCGCTCAATTCCATTTCGGCCTGTACGCCCTCCAGCACCGCAGCAGGAGTCCGCTGGATCGCCAACACGGACGGGCCAGCATCCGGCTCCATGGGCGATTCCTGGGCCTGGTCTCCCAGGTGTTCGACGACAACATTCCCGACCGGGCCTGACACACCAGGCGGTAGGTCACGTGCGCCACGCCACCGGCGCCACCACCTGGGAGAACGCTCAGCCTACGCCTGGGCCTGTCTCCTCCTCCACCCTGGCCCCACTCCACAACGGCAACCTCACCAACACCTGCGAGCTCATGGAGGCGGGTCTTCTGCACTCGGGAGGACCTCACCGGTGAGCCGGCCGCGGCTCCTCCACGGACACCGCGTCCTGGCCTCCCTGCGAGCCTGGTGGCTACGCGGGAGGTATTGGGACACCGCCGCCGACGTCGTCGAGGCCGGCACATGGAACCGCCGGAGGACGTCGCCCGGGCGCAGGCACTGCTGAGCGTGGAGCAGGCCGCCTGTCGCGTCCTGCCCATGCTGCGGGGTGCCTACAGCCCGGTCTTTGCGGACGAGCGCATCTCGCCGCCCGCGACCCCACGGTGCGCCCTGGTCCCAAAGGCTGGAGCGCGGCTGGTGGTGGCTCCGAGACCGCCGCCCTGACATCGTGGGCCGCCGTGCGTGAGGCGAGCCCGGGAGTTCTCCGCATTGACGCCGACGCCTATGCGCTCCTGCCGGTTCGCCGTGGCCAAGCGGGCCGCTGCGTGTTCGAGTACGTTCACTGGCCCGCCCCTGACACCCGGTCGCCGGGCGGGAGACACGCTGCCTGCACGCCATGGGCGCCGCCTGGCCCGAGTACCCGGTAGCGCCGACCTGGTCATCGCCACCCCCGGAGTCCGGCACCTCGCGGCCATCGGCTACGCCCAGCCTCCGGCATCCCCTACGCCCAGGGCTGTCAAGAACGCCTCACGGGGCGCACCATCCAGCCCACCCAGACCCTGCGACAGCTCGGCATCCGCCTCAAGCTCAACCCGGTGCGCGAGGTCATTGAGGCCAGCGCCTGGTGGTGGTGGACGACTCGCATCGTGCGCGGCAACACCCAGCGGGCCCTTGTGCGCATGCTGCGAGGCGGGGCCGCCGAGATCCATGTCTCGCATCTCCTCCCTGCCGGTGACGTGGCCCTGCTTCTACGGCATCGACTTCGCCACCCGCGCCGAGCTCATTGCCACCTCCATGAGCGTGGAGGAGGTCTGCCGGTCCATCGGCGCCGACTCTGGGCTACCCTCCGTGGAGGGCATGGTCCGGGCCACCGGGCAGGCGGCTCCGAGCTGTGCAGCGCCCTGCTTCACCGGCTCCTACCCCCACGACCGTCCCCCACTGGCGGCCCCCGGTCAGCTCCCCTGCCCGTCTCCCACGTCCCCAGCGTCTACCGCCGTCGTCCGGACGGCGCCCCCGGCAGGGGCGGCACCAGCCGGAGGTGAGCCGCCCCTGACCTGGCTGCCGGCAGCCCCACGACCACCCCTCCGAGATCCTGAGTGAGCCCCCATGAGCCAGACCTCCCCAAGACGCCCGACCGTCCTGGCCAGGGCATCATTTCTACGCCTGCCGGGGTGGACACCGCCGGGGACCGCGCTGCCGTCGAGCCCTGCGAGGGCGAGCGGCTGGCACTGCGACCCCCGGCCGTCGTCGGGGAGTGGGCGGGTTCGCCGGCACGGTACGTCAGCGCCCTGCGCGATCACGCCGTCCCTTGCTGGCCACCTTCACCGACGGCGGCGGGCACCAAGGCTGCTATCGCCCAGGGCCTCGACGTCCACCACACCATCGGGGCGGACTCAGGGCATGGTGGTGACGATATCGTGGTGGTCGGGGCCCGCCCCCGCTCATGACCGACTGCATCGCCTGGTGGCCACGTGGTCCCCGGAGCGCATCGTCGACATCGTCCGCGGCGTGGCCACCGCCTGCGCTGCCGGGCACCCCCTGCTGGGGAGACTGCTGAGCACCCCGCCTCGCGGGCCCCGAGGAGTACGACGTCGCCGGCGCCGCCACCGGGCGTGGTGGAGGCCGACCGCGTGCTCGGCGCCGAGCGCGCGCCCCGGTGACGTCCTGCGGCGATGCGGCCTCCGGCCTGCACTCCAACGGCTACTCCCTGGTGCGGCGCGTCACGAGCACGCCGGCTGGCAGCTGGGGCGGTGGTGCCCGAGCTCGACGCACCCCTGGGAGGAGTTGCTGGAGCCCACCCGCCTGCAGCACCACCGCCTGCCCGGGCATGATCCAGCCCCTGCACGATCTCGGGTGCCGAGCCGGGCTCGGCGAGGGTGCGGGCCCTGAGCCACGGTCACCGGCGGGGCCTGGCTCGCCAACCCGCCCGGTCCCGCCTGCCGGGACGGTAGCTGACGTGGACCGGGGTCCCGGACGGTACCACCGGTCTCGACGTGGTCCGCTGCGGGCTCGGTGCCGGGACGACCTGGAGGACCCTCAACCTGGGGTCGGCAGGTCGCCTGTCGTCGCGCCCGAGGCGGTCGATGACGCCCTGCCGCCTGCGGCCGCCGATCCCCGCCTGACCCCTGGGGCTCCACCGGGACGGACTACGCACCCGCCGGTGGTGTCGGCACTCAAGGGTGGACGGCGGGGCTGGACGTCCACGGCGCTACCGCACCACCTGAGGGCTCTTTCAGACGCGGCCTGCCCGGGGCAGGGGTCCCAGGACGCCTCTCGGGACGGGCCAGGGCCCGCATGGATCCGGGCGCCTCCAGGGCGACGGCGCGCCACCGCCACGGTGGGCTCCTGACGGCAGCCCGGGGCGGGGCGGCACATGGTGCCAGGCCCTCACCTGCTTAACCCGGCGCAGGCGCGCGAGTCCCCACGGCCCTCGTCGTGCGAGACGGCCTAGGAGAGGGAAGAAGGTTTACTTCCTGGTCGCCCCAGTCATCGTCGAAAATCGACGTTATACTTTGGAGGCCAGCTCTCGTGTCGACCTCGTCAGTGTCCGACTGACCGAGGACGCGGACGAGGTCGAGAGCTCGCGCCCAGCGCCGCGTAGTCAGTCTGGGGGACTCAGTACTTTAGCTTGCGGGCGACCTGGTCGCCTTGGTTTTCTGACGGCCGCGCCCCATAGGCCCGACCCTCCAACGAGCCTTCTGGCGCACGGGGCGCGCTCACTCGGGCAAATGTGTCGGGCTACCGTACATCGTTGGCCCCGAATGCACCATTCAATGGGGCCCCTGCGTGACGTCGCGCGGGCACGCAGCGGCCTGACGGCGAGATCGCCCTGCCCGACGACCCGGCCTGGGCTCGCCCAGCCTGGCCGCCACCGACGAAGGTCCCAGCGGCGCAGGGCCTGACCAGGGCGACGGTGCTCAGGATCGCCAGGCTCGCGGCCAGGCCGGTCAGGAGCGACAGAGGCCGGGCCGCCGTCGCGCGTCGTCGACCAGGCGGGTGGCCCTGGCCCGAGACGCTGCGGGCTCAGGGCCCTCGGTGACGCGAGTGCGGATCCGGGTGACCGGGTTGCTGACGGCCTCGCTGGCCATGGCCTTGACATGGGCGGGGCGATGAACTCGCCCAGGGCCTGGGCGTCGGCCACCAGGGCGGCCGGCGCCTGGGCCAGGTCGGCCTCGACGTCCCGGGGCCCGAGGGTGGTCCGGCTGGGTGGTGCCCATGAGTCGCCTCTGTCCCTGGTCAGGCCTCAGGTCACGGCCGTCTGACGGCCTGGAGGTCGTCGCGCATGGGCCGCGCGGTCCTGAGGCCGTGGCCCGGGCTCTGGCGGTTGCAGGCGCTGGAGACCGGTGACGGGCCAGGGGATGGCGACCAGAGCGGACCAGTACCACAATCGAGGGAGGAAGGGCCCACGCGGGCAGCACCAGGCTCAGGGGCCCGGGCGGCCGCGGTCAGCAGGAAGCTCCAGGGCGAACAGGAACAGGATCCCGGAAACGCTCAGGAGGGTGGCGCGAGCCCGCCTCACCTTGGCCAGGCGCTGGAGCCTGGGCCCTGGCCAGAGATCTCACCGCGGAGATCCCCATCATGTTGTTCGACATCCGGGCGAGGAGCTCGCCGAGCCCGGGCTAGCGCAGTGTCCTGTGGCGGGTGCGGGGTGCGGGGGACTACATGACTCATCTGCGAACCTTTGACGACGGTGGTTGCCGCGGGCGGCTGGGCGCGTGATGGGCACAAGGTTCCCACGAACAGGTCCCTTACGTGCAGCCCCTGTCCTCGGCCGGGCCGGGCGAGACCGACACGCTGGGCGGGCCGGGCGCCTCCCTGGTTCCAGCCCGCCACAGGAGGCGTACTCCCGCCCGCCGCCACGAGCTCGTCGTGGGTGCCCAGCTCCACGATCCGCCCGTCCATGACCACGGCCACACGGTCGGCGTCGGCGGCGGTGTAGAGGCGGTGCGCCACCTCCACCCACCGTGCGCCCGGCCAGGGTCGTGACAGGGTCCGCTCCAGGACGCGGGCGGCCCGGGGATCCAGCAGGCTGGTCGCCCCTGTCCAGGACCAGGGTGGGGGTCCAGGAGGACCAGGCGGGCCAGGGCGAGCCCGGGCCGGGCGGGAGCAGGCGAGGTGCCCTGAGCCCACGAGGGTGTCCACGCCCGGCAGGCCCTCCCGCACCAGTCCATGGCGCCAATGGCTCCAGGGCGCCGGTGACCGTGGCCGCGTCGGCCTGGCGGGCCAGGCGCACGCTGTCCGCCACGGAGCCGGAGAACAGGTGCTCCTGGGTGATGAGGGCCACGTTGCGTCGCAGCTCGGCCTCGACAGGTCGGTCAGGCTCACCTGCCCACGCTCACCTCTCCACGGGTCGGCGGGGTTGATGCCGGCGAGCATGCGTCCCAGGGTGGACTTCCTGCCCCGGAGGCCGACGACGGCGAGCTGTCCCCGGGCACGAGGTCCAGGCTCACGTCGTGAGGACCTCGTGGCCCTCCCGAGGAGAAGCACACGCCCTCCAGGCGCACCTGCGGTGCTCTGGGGCACCTGATCGGGGACCCGGTCCGGTGCCACCTCCACCCCCAGGATGCGTGACAGAGGCTCAACACCTGGACCAGGCCGATCCAGAACATGAGCTGGCCGATCGGCTTGCGCAGCTCCATGGCGTGAGGCCACTGGTGATGGGCGCCCAGGCTCACCACGCCCTGAGGCGCAGGAAGGCGCCCCACAGGAGGATGACCACCACCGCGCGCCACGCCACGTCCAGGACCAGGCACAGCCGACGACGCAGCCAGACCCCCAGGTGCCCAGGACCACGCCCCGGCCACGGCCCTGCACGGCCTCCTCTGACGGCGCTGGCCCAGGCCAGGGCGTCCACCGTCCGGGGCGTGCTCGACGGTCTCGGTCACTGTGCCGTTGATGGGCTGTCGCGGCGGAGCCCGCCCGGTAGGTGGGATGCCACGGCAGGTACCAGCATCATCTCACACCGGTGCGCGACCACGAGCAGCCCCAGGGCCAGGAGGGGCTGGAGACGGTGGCCGCCACGATGGTGAGCACGATGGTGACCACGCAGACCAGGATCTGCGGCACGCCGGTGCGCACCAGGAACTCGATACGTGGAGATGTCCGTGGTGCGACCCACCAGGTCCCTCGGTGCCGCGTGACTCCACGGCGCTCAGCAGGTGGACCACCGTTCATCGCGCGCTCGCGCAGGTCGGCGAAGACGACTGCCCAGGACGCGCGCCCGCATCTGGGCGTGGCGGCGATGACCGCGCCCGCCACCGTGACCACCACAATGGCCCCCCACCACCCGGTCCACGTAGCTGGTGGCGGGTCCCGCCCGGAGACGCGGGTGACGAGCCGCCCCAGAGCTGGGGCCACCAGGGTGACAGGACCGCGACGACCTGCAGGGTGAGGGACACGAGGCGCCACCGGTAGGAGAGCATGATGCCCAGGGTCTTGCGCAGGCCACCGGGCCGGGGGCGACGGGCATCAGGCCTCCACCTCCTCGCCGGTGGCCCGCGCGACGACGGCGCGGTAGGCCAGGGCGTCCGGTCGCCGCGTCGGCCTGGGCCAGCAGGTCCCGGTGGGTCCCCGTGGTCTCACGGTGCCGTCCTCCTCAGGAGAGCGACGGCGTCGCAGGCCCAGCACCAGGGGACTGCGACGACCACCGTGGTGCGTCTCGCAGCGGGCCTGGTGGAGGCTCGGCGACCCGGGACTCGCGTGTGGGAGTCCAGGCGCTGGTGGCTCCACCAGGACGAGGGTGGGGGCTCGGTCAGGTGGCCCGCGCCAGGGCCATCGCGCTGGCGCTGGCGGAGAGCGACCGGCCCTTCTCCGTGATCATGCCCGCCAGCCCGCCTCCAGGAGAGGACAGGACGTCCCCGGGCGTCGGCCACCCCAGGGCTGGCCAGGAGGCGCTCGTCGCCCTCGGCGGGCGGGCGGGGCCTGTGACTGGTGATCCGCGGCCGCCACCCCTGACGCGGGAGTCGGCGCGACGAGGTCCAGAGGCTTGAGGGTCGGGCCCCCAGGGGGCGGCAGCGCTCGAGGCCCGCGCAGGGTCCCCGGTGAAGAGCTGCCCGGTGCCCTGACACCACCACGGAGGCCCGCACCTGCGCCAGGGGCATGTCGGCCAGTGGGCCGCCCGGCCAGCGTGACCCGGCCCCGGCTCGTCGTCAGCGGGGCGCAGGCGGGTGCAGGGGCGGCGGAGGCGTCCGGGTCCGCACACCACGGCGGTCATGGCCCCGCCAGGACCAGTCCTCGAGGTCTCATCCACGATCGTCCCGGGTGAGAGTGGTCGGCGCAGGTCGCGTCGAGGTCCTCACGCTCGGCCGCGCTGCCCGCGGCCGGGCCACCGCCAGACCTCGGGCGAGCTTTGGTGCAGCCCCACGCGGGCGCGGGCCAGCTCCTGGACCGTCTCGGAGCAACACCCACAGGGCCAGGACAGGCAGGCGGTAGCCAGAGGTGACCCGCCCGCCTGCGTCAGGTGACCCGCCAGGGGCTCTGGCGCGGGAGGCCCAGATGACCACTGCCACGAAGAGGCCCGGCAGGAGCACCTGGAGGCTCATGAGCACGGACTGGACCCCGGCCACCCGACGCTCCCGGCGGCGCAGCTCCTGGGAGGCGTCCCGGTAGCGGCGGGCGACGACCTCGCCGCCGATCCCCGCAGGAGTGCAGGCTCGCGACGGCGTCGGTGGTATGGTGCGAGGGCGGGACTGGGCCTCGCGCTGACGTTCTGGCGCTCTGGAGGGGCTGACCAGGCGGTGGTGATCCAGGCGGTCAGCATGCCCACCCGAGGACGACGTGAGCCCCAGGGTCACTGAGGTACGCAGCATGAGGACCGCCACCACCAGAAGGAGAGGGCCGCCTGATCAGCTGGGGAGGCGTTCGCAGAACACGCCGATGGATCGGCGTCGGCGGCCACGACGGCGGCGACCTCCCCGGTGGAGACCCGCGGGCAGGGCGGCGCCCACGTGGGCGGGCACGGCGCCCCACGAGGCGCTGGACGTCGAAGGCCGTCCGCATCCACACGTGGCGGCCAGGTACATGGCCATGGTGTCGGCGACGGCGTAGAGGCAGAACAGCCCCAGGAGGGTGAGGCTGAGCAGCACACACGCGCCGGCTCAGCCCGTCACCGACCCCGAGTCCAGGCCAGGCCCAGGTAGCAGACGGTGGCCTGGATGACGGCGGCGACGGTGGCGGCCAGGGTGGCGGCCAGGAGGACGCTGGTGCTGCGGGCGGGCCAGCCAGGCCATCGCGGGCGGGGCCGAGGGGAGGGAGGCGGGTGGCGCTAAAGCGGCTGGTGGCGCTGGGCCGGGGTGGCGGGCGGCGCCACCGCCGGGGGAGCGCGTCGGCCTGGGTGCAGGTGGCGAGGTCTGCGGGACGCGGAGGCGCTCGTAACGCCTGGAGGGCTGTCGGGCGCGGTGCCCTGCGGGTCGGCGGGTGGCGGGTGGCGATGGCGGCGTCATCGTGGCTGGCAGGCTACTCCGGGGTGCCCTGCGTCGCCCCGGCCTGCCCCTGTCCCGGCCCGGCCAGCGGCCTTGGGCCCGGTAACGGCCCCGCCTCCCCGCCCGGTCGCAGCGGTCCTGTCCCGCCCGCCGTGAGCGGTAGTCACGCGAGATCGATTTGCGCTTCCCGATTCCGACCCTGTTCTACCCGTTCGAGGCGCGGCAACGCTAAGGGCTTCTGGCCCCCATCGTCTAGCGGTCAGGACCCCGCCCCTTCACGGCGGTAGCACTGGTTCGAATCCTTGGGGTACCATCCGCCAGTGAGCACAGTTTCATATCAATGGCCCCGTGGCGCAGTTGGTTAGCGCCGCCCTGTCACGGCGGGAGGTCGCGGGTTCAAGTCCCGTCGAGGTCGCGGATTGGTCGGCCCTGGTCAGCAGTGATCGGGCCGGTCTCGTCCCACGGCTCTGTAGCTCAGTTGGTAGAGCGTGCGACTGAAAATCGAAAGGTCACCGGATCGACGCCGGTCGGAGTTACCTGCGGCCCTCGGAACCCGCACAAGGATCCAGGGGCCTTTCACTGTGCGGCGCGTGCGCCGGGACACGGTGGCGTATAAAGGTCACGCACCGGTCCGGTGTGTCTCAGACCCGGGCGAGGCTCTACGCTGGGCCTGCCCTCAGCCCCTCAGGGGTGAGCCCATGGTCGCCAGCTTGCTGTCCGCCGTCCCTCCCTCCTGGTCTGTCCTCTTCCTGACCGCCACCCCTCACTCCGGATCGGGCACGGACGGATCCAGTCCCGCGCCCGCGCCGACCCCCACACCCACCAGCAACGCGGTCAAGACGGCGTGGAGGTGCCGAGGTGACGGTGACGCCCCTCACCTGGCCTGGCACCTCTGGTAGCGCCCATCGGCCTGGTCGTCGATCCCGGTGCTCATAGTCGCCCGCAGGATGGGACGGCGCTCAGCCCGCGTGGCTGAGCCCACCACCGCCACCTGCCCCTGTACGCCACTGGCGCCACCAGCGGCGCTCACATCGCCGCCCAGGTCTGGATCGCCGGCCCGAGGCCGAGGTACACCCTCGGGCTCTCCATGGTCACCCACTCTCCTGGCTGGCCGTCGTGGCCTCCTTCGCCCGGCTGGGCACGATCGTGCGGCAGTGGCGGAGGACACCACCGTCAGCCACGCCCGCGAGAACAGCGACCAGGGCCGGGCCCGGCGCGCGACCACCCAAGCGCAGATCCTGCGCGCGCGGCCGAGGCCGGCTATCGTCATCTGCGGATCGTCGGTGCCGTCATGACCTTCCGGCCGCTCGCGCGGCCATGGGAAGCCTCCGCGCTCCGCCGGACTCATCTCCGCTCATCGCCGGACTCGGCGGCTCCAGTCCATGCTCGGCAACGTTCCTCACGGCATCCAGCTGGCCGCGACCGACGCCATCCGCGTGGACGAAGCATCGGTCGTGGTGGACGGTAAGAACGGCAATATCGAGGAGATCACCCTGACCTCCACGTGGTGGTCCACACCTGGGACGACCGCCGGCTCATCCTGCCCTCCAAGTACTTCCACGAGCACCTTCGCCAACCGGTCGCGCTGCGGCAACCAGGTCACCGGGTCGCTGACCATGCAGTCCCTGGACTGGAGTGATGCCGGTCCCGCGCTGCGCTCCCAGCTCCACCCAGGTCCCGGCGGCGACGCTGGGACGGGCGGGAGGCCAGCTCGACGTCATTGACACTCTCCACCCAGCACGTCACCGTGCAAGCGTAGTCGTCTCCGGCAACCCGGGTGCGGTGGCGAGCCTGAAGCACCACGCGTCCGGCGAGGAGCTGGTGGCCTGGCTCCAGACCGAGGCACAAGCCGCTTACGCCCTGCTCCCGCACCCGCGTGGAGGCAGGTGGACACCGTGCAGGTCTCCGCCGACCCCACCGGGAGAAGGTCGCCTGGCTGGCCGAGGAGCTCGCCCACTCCGTCCTCCCCGGCGAGCGGCGGCTCGGTCCCGCAGATCCTCGAGCCGGAGGACGCGGCGGCCCCGCCAGCGAGGATCCCATTGAGGCCGCCCGGGGCGTGCTCTCCTCCTGGCGCGCGCCTCCCCTGCGCGCGCAAGCAGCGTCGTGACGCCAAGCGCGCCGCAGCGCCTTCCAGCGCGCGCTTGCTATCCGCCGCGGAGGAGGACGGGCCCGGACGACGTCCTGGTGGAGCACCGGAGGCCGCGAGCGGGCGGAGAGCAAGGCGCTCGGAACAGGCCAGGGACCCGGGAGATGCCTGCCGTCACCGCTCTCCTCGACCGACGCCGTCGCGCACGGCACGGCACGTCCTGCCTCCCTCGGGGACAGCGCGTCTCGGGCCGACGCCGACCAGCCCGTCACGACGCGCAGCCGACCACCGGCCAGGACGCTGACCAGCAGGGTGCCAGGCCGCAGGAGACCCAGGACGCCACCAGCCCGCAGGCTGCCGCCAGCCGGGGAGGACGACACCATTATCACCACCCCCGTCGCCGACCCCAGCGCCGCCACCCCGCCAGCCGCGGCCGACCCCGGCGGCACGACGCAGCCGCGCAGGGTGCTGCCGAGGAGCCCTGCCGCACCTCCATCCTGCCCAGGGGGACGGGCGCCCGCCTGAGGTGGGGAGGGCTGGACCCTGAGCTCCTGGAGCCTGTGGTCGAACGATTCATGCGCGCGGCAGGGCCTCGCCGCGCCACTCATGGGACCGTGACAGACAACCAGCCGCTCCTGACCGCCGCCGCGATCGCCTGCACCGACGCCCAGTGGAGGCGCCTGCTGAGCCCCCTGAGCTACCACGCCGTGCCGTGAGGCCGGTAAACTGAGCGGTCTTCACCGACCTCCTGGACGAGCACCGCGAGGCGTTCACGCCGTTGCGTGGCTGCGGCGCCGAGCTCTTCCGCTCCACCACCAAGTTCGACTCCCCACTGCGGCTGGCCCTCCTTCACGACCCGGCTGCCCAGCGCCGCCGTCACTCCCGACCCGGGACACTCCCACGCATGGTGGCCGTACCGAGGTGCGCTGCGCCACCCGCGGCAGCCACCCGGGCCACGTGTTCGACGACGCCCCCACACCCCCACCGGCCAGCGCTACTGCAATAGAACTCCGTGAGCCTGACCTGAGGCAGGGGCCCGGCCCGACGATCGCCCCGCGCCGTTCCCCGGCCCCCGGCCCGCCAGCCCGCCCGCCGCCCAGGACGTGGGCCAGGCCTGAGACGCCCACGCTGCGCTCTGGCGACCCTCAACCTCCAGCACGCCCAGCTCGGTGCGCTCGCCCCGGCACCTGCAGGCCCGGGTGCTCGACGGGACTGGGCGGCCCGCGAGGTCCTGGTCGCCCTGGCCGGGCAGCTGGCCGCCCGCCTGACGTCATCGCCCTCCAGGAGGTGGACCTGGGGCAGGCCCGCCTCGGGTCGCCTCAACCAGGTCGCCGAGCTCAGCTCGGCCCGTGGCCCCACCACCGCCTCGCCGCCACCCACGCCGGCGGCGTCACCGGGTCAGCGCCAGTGCGGCGCCCGGTCCCTTACGAGGCGCGGGTGACGACGTTCCTGCCCGCGCGTCGCGGCCGCCGGACGCGGTCGGTTACGGGCAACGCCCCGATTCCGTGCCGTTACCCCTGCATGGCTGCCCGGCACGTGCGCGTGCTCGGACGGGGACCCGCCCTGCTCACGCGCCGCGGTGGGCGGCCGGGCCGCTCCGTGCGGCCCCTGACCCGCGCGCGCCCGCCTGGAGACCCGACCGCCCGGGTCCTGCTCGCCGCGCGGGTGAGCCTGCCGACGGGGTCCTGCCCGCGCAAGGTCTCGCCGTCGGCAGCACCCACCCGGCCACCTGCCCGGACGTGGCCGCCGCCCAGCTTTCGCCGGCGCCTGCCGCGCTGACCTGCGTCGCTGGGTCCCCACGCCCTGGCGGGGGACCTCAACCCAGTGTCCTGAGGTGAGGTCCGTTTCCCGGGCGTGGGCCGCCTCCTCGTGGGAGGGCCCCACCCACCTGCTGACGGCCCCCGCTGGTCGTAGTTGACCACGTCCTCACCGACCCCTGGCCGCTGGACGCCCACGGCCGGGCCCTCGGTGCCGCGGGACGGGTGGCGGTGCGCTGGCCGGCGTGGTGCCGGACGTGGATGGTGTGGCCTGCCGGCGCCCCGTCGGGGGTGCACCTGGTCGCCCGGGACTGAGCACGACCTTCCTCTGGTCTCCCGACCACGCCGCCACCTGCGTGGACCTGGAGACGGTGCCTGAGCCGTGGGAGGCCGGGCCGGTAAGAGGTCCCGCGGGCGTCTGGCGCGGTCATGTGTCGTGGGCTGGCTGCGTTGACGCACGGGCGCCGTGCCCTTGTTGCAGTCTCGGACCGCGTCCCGACCCGGATCGCCTCTGCCGCTACCCCGGCCCTCCGCCACCACCCCAGACGCGCCGACCTGGGCGTGGTGGCCTGCGGACGGCCGACGGTCGTCTGCACCGAGCTGTCGTGGCCGTGGCCAGCCGCCCTCCAGCGCGGCTGTCCTGCGGGCGTCCGGCCGCCGGACGCGGCCGGCTGGGGGCCCTGGCGTGCTCCTACGTCAACGCGCGCGAACTCGGCATCCCCGTGGCCCCTCCGTCCTGGGCGACACCACGCCCGCGGCCGCCGTCCTGCTCAGCCCTGGTGATCGCCGGTGTCCCTGCGCCTCCCTGACCGGGTCACCGGCGGCCCGGCCAGGGTGGGACGGGGGCGGTGCGCGCGCGCCGGGTCCGGGAGCCCTGGGCGGCACGGGCACGCAGCCGTGCAAAGACGGTCCTCACGTCCGGGCGCGTGGTCCTCACGCCGGGCCTGCCTCGACGGCTCCCGGCGCGCAACCCGCCCTCGGTCGGGGTCCTGTCGGGGTACTGGCCAATGTCGCGGCGTGGACCTGGAGCACTTGGGGAGGAGGCCGTCCAGTGCGGTCTCGACCTTCCTGCCGTACGGCCGTGCCTCATGATGCTGGCGCTAGTTCTGTCCCTGGCCGACTCCTGGGCCTCGCGCGCTGCGGCGGTGGTGGTGCCCTGGCCCTCGGCCCAGCTCTGCGTCCGGGCCTCGGGGCAGCGCCCGACCGCTTGGGAGCGCTGCACTCACTGTCCGACGCCACCGGACTGTCCGGAAGTGCTGCCCACGTGCCCGACGGCCGCTAACGGTATCTGGGAGCTCGTGCACGCCGCGCTCGCCGCCGGACCGCCTGGGGCAGCACCGGCACCTGCGGCCAGCCCCTCCGGGCCCCCGGGCAGGCGGGCGACGGGGACGGAGCTATGCACCAGGCAGGCGGCAGGGCACGACGTCGTCGGAGGAGCTGGAGGGGCGCCGGACAGGACCCGGCAGGCCGGACGCACGGGCGGCTGGCGCGGCCCGAGAGCTGGCCTGTGGTGCGCCGGTAGGCTGGAAGTCTTCGTCTGCCCGCTCCTGGCGGTGCTGGTCGGCGGCCTCCCGAGCTGCGTGGGGCGGGAGCTGTTGGTCCCCGTGACGACCGCGTGCCTTCCGCCCACCGCCCAGAACGTCTTTATGTACGCCTCCCGTCACGAGCGCGGCGTGCTCCCTGGCGCGCGACGCCGTCCTGCTGACTACCGCCGTGACCTGCCCGTGCAGTGCTCCTGGCGACGCGCGCCTGGCAGGAGACGGCCGGGTGATCCGCTGGCGAGGACAAAGTCGTCAGCCGCCCTGGGACCGCGCGCCCTGGCAGGTGAGGGCGCGCCCGTGGTCGGCCGCCCATCCCGACGGCTTGTCACCCCCGAGGACGGGCCGAGGGCTGGGCGCCCGTGACCAGTCCGCACCCCAATGCAGCCAGCACCTCGCTGTCTCGGGGCCTCGCGCCCGTGATCGCCCGGCCCCTCGGTCCGTGCCCTCAGTCCGCTTCGGTCCACGCCCGGCATGTGGGGTCTTACCTGCGAGGACGCAGGCTCTCAGCACCTCATAGCAGGGAAAGCTCTCTCGACCTTGTGTCCCAGGACGACTGAATCAATCTTTTCCGTCCCCGGACACCCTCCCCGGGAAGTGGCGGCTGTGAGGAGCGCGGCACGTTATGAAAACGTGACTACAGGAGGCCTCGCGACGCCGGAAGACCCCAAAAGAGACTTCGCGCAGGACGGCTGGGGGTATCGTTCAGCGCATCCCTCCTCGGCGGCCTCACAGTGACAAGGAGGCGTCATGGCCTGCTCACCGTACAGCCCGACCCGTCTCCAGCAGCCACAGGTCGTCTACGTCCAGGCGCGCGCTGAAGTAGCAGCGCCCTTCTGGAAGAAGCAGTGGTTCATTGTCCTCGCCGTGATCACTGGTCGTCCCGGTCATCGCCGTCTGCAGGCCACGGGGCGACGACCCAGTAAGTCGCCCGCCGCCGACGCCGGTACGTCGGCCGGTGTGGGTCCGCCGCGGACGGCGACTCTGCAAGAAGCCCGGAGTCTGCGGTGCAAGGCAGCGGCCTTCGGCGACCCTCACAGTCCGCGACCACCCACAACGGGATCAAGAAGGGCGACGTGGCAGTGAACGCGGGCGAGTCCATCACCGCCAAGGGCGTGACCATTACGTCCACCCGCATGGAGGCCGCACTCGACCTTATGCCAGACTGCCTGGCACCACCGTCACTATTCAGAATCCTCCGGCAAGGAGATCGACTTCAACCTCCTTGAGTTCAGCATGCCGCCCTCCGGACCAGGCTGTACAACAGCTCGTTGTTTGGCAGCGACAACATGCCGTCGGCTGGCAAGCTCATTGACGGCGGTAGTACGACCGGTGACGCTCCGCTTTGAAGCCGACACAGCCGCCGGCGGGCAGTCTCGTGGTCATCTACTGAGCTCTGAGCTTCTTCTCCCAGCATCGTGAGGCCCGGGTCAACAACTTGACCAAGAAGCTCGAGGGCCTCACACCCTTCCCGCGGCGCCTGGCCTGCGCGCGGGCGCGTATAACGACGACCGTGCGTAGGCAGAAGCTTTCGCTGCCCACCTGGTCCTCGTGGTGTGTGCCCGCAGGTCAGAGGCCCCCTGCGGTGGTCGAGTGCGGGTCTCCCCGACGGCCCGCTCTGCTGGGCGGACATCTGGCACCACTGGTAGTGGTCCTCGCGCGCGGTGCGACAACAGGCACCGATGACATCTTCGTGACTTTTTGCCGACCTGCGTGACGCCGACCTCAGCGCCTCCCTCGGCGGCCCGCGGCTCACCCGCCGCTTCCCCATCCAGACCGCCACCCTCGCCCGATGCACCTCGCCGGGCGCGACGTCCTGGGGACGTGGACGCACCGGCAGCGGTAAGACCCCTCGCTCTGCCCCTGCCCTGGTCCAGCGCCCGGCGCAGCAGGACAAGGCCCGCCCTGGTCACCCCATCGGCCTGGTCCTGGCACCCGTGAGTCGCCTGCCCTCCAGATCGCCGAGGTCATTGAGCGGCCCGCGTGGTGGACATGGGAGTCACCACCGTCTGGGGGCGTGAGCCAGTAGCCCGTGAGAGGGCCCCTGGCCAAGGGTCGACGTCGTCGTGGCCTGTCCCGGCAGGCTCCTGACCATGGGCCAGGGCTGGTCCACCTGGACGAGTGTGGAGACCACCGTCACGATGACGAGGCCGACCATCGGCGGACCCTCGGCTTCCTGCCCAGCGTGCTGCGTATCCGCGCGCCACCCGCCGGCCGGTCTAGCGCCTCCTGCTCTCGGCCACTCTTGGACAACGGGTGGACACCCGTCAAGGAGTTCCTCCACGACCCGCTCCACCACGCCGAGTCGACCCAGCCTCCAGCCCGGTGGCGGCCATGGAGAGCAACTGCGGTGGCAGGGTGGCGGACAAGGCCGCCGCGACGCCCCTGGTGCGCCGCTTCCGCCCGACCGGTCAGCGCATCCCGCTCACCCGCACCAAGCACTTTGGCGCGTCGTCTGGCCCGCAAGCTCGTCCAGACGGGTGTGCCCGCCGCCGAGCTCCAGGGCACTAGGAGCTGAACGCGCGCGAGCGCGTGCGGGCCTCTCCATGCGGGAGGTCCACGTCATGGTGGCCACGATATCGCCGCAGCGCGGCATTGATCGTCGGGCGGGCGTCGAGCCTCGCGGTCCACGTGGACCCGCCCGCCGAGCACAAGGCCGCCCTGCACCGCCTTCCGACGCACCGCCCGCGCCGGGGCGGAGGGGGACCGTGGTCGCCCTGGTCCCGCCCGGAGCAGGAGGCACGACGTCCAGGTCCTGCTCAACGCCCGTATCCGGCGCCGGAGACTCGTGCGCGTCTGCCCTGAGAGGACGAGACCGTGTCCTGCTGGGGCAGGTCGCCCTGACGCTGGCCGTCGCCGACATGCGTGGCGTGGCCGTCACGCGGCGGCGGTACGCGCAGCGGGCAGGGCGCGCACGCCCCATCCGGTCGCACGTGCTGCGGGCGAGCGCCCGCCACGCGCTCGGGCATGCTAGCGCCCGGCCGGCGGCGGTCCCGCTGCAGGACGGTCCTCAGGTTGCTGGCCTGCCAAGGGCCGGACCCGATCCTGGGGCTGGTCCGGCCTCCGCGGGAGCCCCACGCTCGGGCGGTCGTGCTGGTGCGGTCGCCCTCCTGGGCACGGGCGGGCGGCCAGCCAGGCCGGTGCCGGCGGGCTGGGTGAGGTCGGTCGCCGAGGTGGCGCCAGGCAGGGCGGTGCGCGCCCTCAGTACCACAGCAGCTGGCGCGGCGACGCCGAGCCGCCCGCCCCGCGTTGACCCGCCAGCCTCGCGGGCCGCGTCGGCTGGGACGTGGGGCGGGTACGTCGTCCGCGCGCGCCGCCGCTTGTCGCCCACCCGGTTTTCGGCGCCGCATGACCGCGGGTCGGACTTGTGTGTTGCGGTCATGTGCGCGACCGGCCGGGCGTGCCGGGAGGCGGCGGGCGGGAGCCGGGCGCGGTGAGGCGGCGTGCCGGCGCGTGCCGTCAGGCTCCGGCGGGTCAGGCCTCGCAGGGTGATGACGAGTCCGACCTGTCGTCCACACCAGCAGGGACCACCAGGTCACGTGCGGAGGCCACGTGTAGTGCCTGTGTGAGGGCCAGGCCGAGCGCAGCAGGTCGGCGCAGACGCACCGGCAGCCAGTCGTGGCACTCGTCTGGAACCAGCCTGGCAGCTGGGAGACAGGGAAGGTGACGGGGGAGAAGAGGCACGACGAAGAAGACCAGGATCTGCGTGAGCAGCTGCGCAAAGCAGCGTGCCAGGCTCACCGCGATCGCGTAGTTTCACCTGACGTCGCCACGAGGGCGACCAGGAACGAGGTGGATACGAGCAGCGGCCAGTTGACGTCCAGCGTCAGGTCAGTGCGCAGCCGGGCCACCACACTACGGCTGTGCCGCGCTCGCAGCGCCACCGCCAGTCTACATGAAAGTCAGGCCGGCGGCCAGCAGGATCCCCCGGTGGACGGGCAGGGAGCGCAGGTAGGTGAAGGTGCCGCTGGCCCGCGCCACGCTCACGGCCGCACAGACGACCAGCCCCACCGTCATGAGCAGTACCGTGCGCCGGTGCGACGAACAGGCGGTCCTGCTGGCGTCGGCGCGTCGATATTGGGGATGAGCATGCCGAAGCCGATGACGTACCGCATGGCCAGGGAGTGGCCTGGACGACGACGACCAGGGCAGCATGCCCAGCTGACCCCAGGTTCCAGCGCAGGACCGCGGTGTAGCAGGGCCCAGGTGCTCAAACGCGGGTGAGGACGGATAGTGCTGCTGGCACTGCGTGAGGGTTGTACGGACATGAAAATTCTCCTTTGATTGTGGTGGTGGCGTATTAAGGTGGCGGTGGCCGTGGCCGACGCCAGCGTCCTTAAGCGGCAGCGCCCTGGTGCGCCGCCTCACGTCCCTCGGAGGTCAGGGCCAGGCAGGCGTCCTCCAGGGTGGCGGGCTGATCGCGCAGGTCTCAATGACCCTCCTCGCGCAGTGGGCCGTGGCCCAGGTGACGCAGGCCGCGGCGGCGTCGGGGACGATAGCCGCAGGATCCGCCGTCCGGCACGCACCGGTACGCAGGGGCGTCGTGACGCGGCGTGGTAGCCGCAGCCGTCTCGCCGAGGCTCTGGTCGGTCGGTCGAGCGCCAGGTGTCCAGGCGCAGGCGTCGGTGGCCTCCCCGCGCAGACGCTGCCGGTGAGCTGCTGGCCAATTTCACCCGCCCGTGGTCGAGGATGACCAGCTGGTCGATACGTGGACTCGGCCTCGACGACATTGGTGGGTGACCAGCAGCACGCCGCCTGCGGCGCGTCGGCCCGACGGCGTACCGCGTCCCACAGCAGGCGACGGCGGGCGGCATCGACGTCGTTGGTGGGCTCGTCCAGGACCAGCAGAGGCGTGAGCGACTGGCGGCTGGTGGCGAAGCCGACCAGGCGCCGGATCCTGCCGGACAGCCCCCGCCCTCGGGCGCATGCCCGGCGGGTGAGCCAGTGTAGCCGAGCCCCTCGGCCACCGCCAGACGCGGCGCGGGCCTGCGCTGGGCTTCCAGGCCCCGCAGACGCAGTGGTGATTCTCGACGGCGTTCCTGAGGCCGTCGACGTCTGGGTCGCAGGCTGACGATGGCCACGCCCGGCGGTGCGGCGGCGGGTCGTGCCACGGCGTCGTCGACGCCACCCACGTGGATGGACCCGGCGTGGGGGCAGCAGTGTACCACGACCTGGGGAGACGAGCGTGGTCTTGCATGCGCTGTTGTGACTCCAGCAGGCCCAGGACGGTGCCTGGCTCAATGGTCAGGGTGATGTCGTTAGTTGGCTTTCACGACGTCGCCGAAACGGCGCGTCAGGCCGGTGACGCCTCAGGCGGGTGAGGACTATCGAGTGTTTCAGTATACTCTCGGTATGGATGGTCGACGAGTATCTGGAATCTGGGAGGAGAGCGCAACTCGGTGGACCTGCCCTCACGATCGTTATGTGACCGACTTCCCGATCCGATCAGCAGGCGACCGGCAGAGGCAGACCCGCGAGGTCATCGTCTCGCCGCATCGCGCGGGCCTTCGCCGAGGACGCCCATACCACGGGCCCGGCCTGACCAGATCGCCCGCCGCAGGCTTCCAAGGGGCCGTACCCAACCGCAGGCAAGGCCGAGCTGTTCCTGGCGGTCCTGGACAAGAACACGAGGACTCCATATGTCCCGTGGTATGAAACGCTCACGATCAGGCCCCGGTGACATTCCGGCAATGACGAGATCGCCGCGGCCATCAAGCGGGGCTTCGCCCTGGCCACCCTGGAGTTCATCGCGGTGGCCGCCCGCGACGAGCACCCAGCGAGTAAGCAGTCGCAGCGGTCACTGCGGTGGTTGGCGTTCACGCTGCCGTCAGGTCTCTTCGCGCTGCGCCCGGCTGACCAGGCGGCAGATGCCCCGGACGCCGGGGCCGGGAGGCTGAGGTCACGAAGACGGGGCCGGTGCCAGCGGTACCAGGCCTGGGACCGAGAGATTGAGGTTACGGAGGCCAGGCCTGATGGGCCAGGCCTGGGCTGGTGGGGCCAGGGTTCGATGGGCCAGGGCCTGGGAGGCTGCACCAGCCCAGGATCCGCAGAGGCGGGAAGTGGAAGACGGAGGACCCTCACCAGCGAGCAGCTGGGTTCCTGGCCGCCCTGGACCAGGGGGCAGCTGTCCGTCTCGGCCGGCAGCACTGCCTCGACCAGTCCCTCCTGCAGGCGGGATACCTCAGGTTGCTGGAGCCGGGCGGGCGGCGGGGCGGAACCCGCCTCCGACGGGAGGGGGGAGACCTCCACCACCGGGTCATCCGCGAGTTATGTCGCCCAGGCGCTCGCGGTCCGGGCGGCTGGGAGGTGAGCGGCGGCGACGGCCCTGAGGCTCGCGCGCTGCCGGGTCGGGGTAGCGGAGACGGCGCCTGACCTGAAGTGTTCCCCAGGCGTCCTGAGCGTGAGCGCTTTGGGGCTGGGTGTGAGACCGCACCTGGTGCGCCCTCAGGCGCCCTGAGGAGTCGGCAGCCCTGAACGGTCTTCTGGGCTGCACAGCACCACTGAGGCTCTCTCGTACGCACACATGCTTGATTCCCAAAAGAGTCTTTTACATGTTAGACTCTTCCGAGTGGGCGCACGGTGCGGTACGTCAGCGTGAGGAGGACCGCCCGTGAATGACCCGTACTTCCTTCCGTCCCGGACCTGTGGTGGCCTGGATCCACTGGAGCTGCTGAGCCCGGCTGAGCGCGAGAGCCTGGCCGAGGGCCTGGTCGTCAACTGGCACGAGGGCTGGTGCTCCAACCGCGCCGACGTCGAGGGACTACCTGGCCTCACGCCGGCAATTGCACTACCCCTGGACGAGCTGTCCAACGTTGGCCGCGACCAGGCCACCGCCCGACGTGCACGACTGTACCTCGGCGCCTGCCGCTCGTGGCTGGAGCAGTCCGGCTGGCGGGTACTTCACCCTCTGAAAGATGCTCGAGCACGCCGACGGCGTCGTCCAGGGGACGCTGCGCAACCTCCTGCGCGCGACGACGAAAGCGTCCGGCCGCTGCCGTTTGCGCCCTGGCCTGCTACCGCGCCCACCAGCTGCGCCTCGACCCCGCCCCGGTCACGCCCCACCTGACCAGCGGCCATGCCCAATTTCACCCGCGCCTCGCCAGCTACCGGGCCACCGGCCTGGTGCATCGTCGCACCGGCCGGGCCCACCCCAGGACGGTGCCCTGGTCCTGGTCATCGAGTCCTGGTGCGTGCCATGCACGCCCAGGGCCCGTCCGAGCGCTGCCATCAATGAGCATCGCCCGTCTCGCCGGAGGTCGGTATAAGACTGGCCCCACGAGGGCATACTAGTTTTTCCGCACCTCCTCCCGGAACACCCAAAGTCCTGCCGGGGAGGCCCCAGGGTCAGGAGAGGTGGGGCCGTGTCCAGTCACGAGGTGAGCCGCAGGCGGCGAACGGTCCAGTGGCGACATCCTGAACAGTATCGCTCGCCTGGTCCGGGCCGTCAGTGTCCTTGTGGATGCCTCGGCAGGTGGCTCAGCTGAAAACTGCTCGCCAGGGGACCCATCCGTCACCGCCGGGTGATCCCCACCATTATGTCCCACCGTGGTCACATCGCGTCCATTACCCGGTCACCGCGGACACCGGTCCGCCCGCTACAGGGTCGGGGCCTCTGCTGGCGGAGGCACCCGTTTGTGCTGACCACGCCCGCCCAGCGCCACCACCACGTGGGGCCACGGGCACCACAGGTCCCGTGCGGCTGATGGTGGGCCTTCCGAGGCGGATCACTTCCTGACACCTCCCAGTTTGTTCGACGGGTGTCGATCCACCGGAAGCGAGGTGAGGACTAGTGCCAGCGTCCGCCGCTGCGCCATGCCCCAGGGCCCAGGCAGGACCCCGACGTGGTGCGAGATCAGCAGTGCTCGCAGCCGTCGCCGTCCTGATCCGTTTGTCTCGAGATCGCCTGATGCGCCCTCGGGACCCATCCGTTGCCGCCGGGTGGGTCCCCACCATTGGCGTCCCACCTCCCACCCGGTGCGTCCACCACCATCTACCGGTCTCTACGGGCGCACGCCCAGGACGCGCGCGCACCGCCCTTGCGCCCAGGGCTCCGAAGACCGCCTCGTGCCTGGCCTCCTCGGCCAGGCTACCTGTGCCCCGGGTTGTAAGTGGCGGCGCTCCACCCACACCCAGCGGGCACGTGACCCCAGGTGCCCGACCAGGCCCAAGGCCACGTCCTCCCACCACGCCCCACGCCCGGCCCTCCGCTCCACTCGGCGGCACCACTCACTCGGCGTGGCCCGACAGACTCAGGACTCGGGACAGGACCCGCGGCCCGCTGGCACGCTCCCCGGTCCTGCCCGTCCCACCCTGTGACCAGGACGTAGGCATGATCAGCTGCACCCACGGGCACGCGCCGCCACTTACAGGTCTCTCACTCGACACCCATGCTACCAGCCTCGGAAACTCTCTCCGGGCTCGCCCCCACGGCATATGACGGACCACCATCTCACTCACCCCGCCACCGCCACTCACCCCTGTGGCACAGGCCAGGCCCATGACCAGGCGCTCACTAGGCAGGCGGCCACCACCGCCCCAGGACGACTCACAGGGCTACACTGCCTGGAGTCTCACCACCCGGCGGGCGCGCGCCGCCGGGTGGGGCATGTGGCAGCGGGCCCGTCAGTACGGGCGGCCTGGGCCCTCTCGGCGACCCGTAGCAATGTACCGGTGGCGGGGCAGGAGCAGACGTGCGGGGTGGTGCGCCCAGGAGCTCAATGACCTGCTCGACGGAGGGCCTCGCGGCGTCGAAACAGGCGGACGGCGTCGGTGTCGCGCTGGTCATGTCCTGAGAAGATCTTCTCATAGCCGCAGGTACTCCGGTGAGGGACCTGGACCAGAGCGACTCGGACCTGAGGTGCAGACGGTGCGCGTAAATTTGTCGGTGCCGGGCATGAACCCCTGAAGCGGCGTCGCTGAGCCAGTCCTGGAGCCCGTGCGCCAGGGCGATGACCTCGGCGGTCCTGCGTACGGAGCTGGGTTTGGAAGACCCCGCGTCCAGGTCGCGGGTGCGGTGCGGTGTCAGCCAGCGGCTGTTCCCGCCCACGACGAGTTGCCCCTCTGACCCCGGGCGGCCAGGCGGTTGACAGCTCGGTCAGGAGGGCGCGGATGTCGTCGGTGGTCAGTCCGGCCCGGTGCGGTGGTCATGCCGCCCCAGGGCCCGTGTGGTAATGACGCCGTGGCGGCGGAAGGCCTTAGGGCCGTGGTGCGTGGCCCGTGGCGATCCATCTCGAGCAGGTCGGGGTACCAGGTGGTAGGCCGCGCGGGGTCCCTGCCCAGGCAGCCTCCAGCCGTCGCGCTCGGCGAGGTGCCGGGCCAGGCCGCCAGGGCGGCGTCGACCTGTTGGGCGCCGGTAGCCGGTCTCGGCGAACCCGAGCGGCCTTCCTGCCCCGCCCCAGCGCAGGGTGTGGAGGCGTAGTCGTCCAGGGTCTGCAGGACGGTGAAGCGCCACAGGTCGTCCATAGAGTGTCGCCACGGGGCCAGTATGGCTGGGCACCAGGCTGCGTTGCTGGCGGCGTGCGGTGGACCACACCCCGCCTGTCCGGGACGACGGGGCTCAGGGCGGTCCTGGCCAGGCGATGAGCCATCGGACACCGAGGAACCTCTCGGTCACCCTCCGCCACCCCACGATCTCCTCCTGGTGGTTACGGTCCTGACGCTCTGTCCCTCGAGGGTACCGAGTAGAGCACCGTCGGGGTCTCAGACGCCGGGGTCTCTACCCAACCTCGAGGGCACCTGAGGCAGGTTATTGCGGGCTTTCTCTGCCTGTCCCGAGGCATTTGGGTAGGGACCGCCTCGACCAGGTCCTGCAAAGGCCAGGCGTCGGTGTAGCTGGCGGGCGGGCGGAGACATAGGGTGCCGCCGCCTCCGGGTCGTAACGCTTCGAAGCCGGTCAGACGCCGAATATTGCGACAGCCTCGGCGGTCGGGAGGGATACTTTGATCGATGATGCCCGGATGGTGATTCCCATTCTCATCGGGACCTCGAGGCGTTTCGCCAGAACAGTCGCGTCGCTCAGCTGGGCAGCCACGACATCGACCGCGAGCGGTAGCCCAGAGCGGCGACCTGGGGAAGTTGTCTCGACGTCCCACCAGGCGGTGATGTCACCGTCTCTCGTGTGAAGTGGCCACTCTCCAAGGACGCGCGACCTGGGCGCGCGTGGGGCCGGAGCCGATGTGTACAGCGTGCTCGGTGCCGGTATCCCGAGTCATCGGCGTCCATGTCACTCGTCACGTCTCCAGCGTAGCTCCTGGTCGTCCGGGAGGAGAACCATGACCTTACTCGTCTACCTGGTTCTCGCATCTGGGAGAGCACAGGCCAGAAAGCACCGGATCATCGCGTTGCTCCAGGTCAGTGAAGCGGGGCTTACATCTGAGCGTTCTGGACGTCTACCAAGCGACGTCGGCCTGCTTATTTCACAGGCTAGCCCAGGGAAATCGCTTGTGGCCGATTCTACACCGGATCGTCTGTTTGTACGGGGTTAGTATGCGCCGTGTCACCGTCGCGCTCGACGGCCGGGGCCATCCCCGCGCGCAAGCGAGGGTTAGCTGGGCTCCGCAAGATGGTCGCCCGCCTTCGTCGGATCATCCCTGCTTACGCGAATTTAGCTCCGGGACTGGGCTGCAGGCCCTGCTCCCAGCTCGGAATCATCCCCGCCGCAGGGTTAGCCCAGGGCCGTGCCAGGGCTACGTGGTTGGGCCGATTATCCCAGCTCAGCGCGAGGTTATCGCCGGAGCGGCACGACCCAGTTGCGGGCCGATCGGATTGTCAGCTGGCGCGAAGGGTTATCGCCGCAGGGATCGCGATTCCAGCGGTGCTGAAGTCTACCAGACCCGGTTTCCCTCACTGCCGGCCCGGCGCTCGCCGTCGGTGGCACCGCGGTCGCACCGCCGACCGCCACCGCGACAGATCGTGACTGCCTCGGCAGCCTGATTGGTGACCGGCCTGGTCGGGGTGGCGCCCGGCAGCGCGCCGTCGTCACCGCCGTGGCCCGTCGTTCCCTGCTCCGCACCCGTGCTGTGCGGCACCGTCGCTCCGCCTCGCCCGCACCTGGAGCAGACGATTATGCAACCACGGCGATGATGGTGGGCGGACGGTTCTGTCGCACCGAGGATCAGAGCCGACCCCACCCCGTTCCCAGCTTTGTACACTCAATGTCCACGCAGGTCAGGGAGCCTGCGACGCGGCGAGGGGTGGCCCTCGTTCTGATCCTCAGATTGCGACAGGCGCACGATCGGGCCAGCTAGACAGGCGGAGAAGATCATCGAGGGACGTGGCGAACCACTCTGAGTCCGGCGCCACGAGTTCAGACGAACCCTCGCCCCGCAAATCAATCTCGTCCTGCTGCTCGCGCGCTACAGGCGCGAGGGAGAAAGTCGCAAGAGGGCGTGTGACCTGTTTTCGCTGTCGCCTGTGTCCGGTAGGTCAGGAGGCGTACGCGCCCGCCACATGACCGTGCCCCGCCCGCAGAGGACGTCGCAGCGCACCGCGGTATCTACCGCCGAGTTGTGCGTACTGTCCGGGGCGCCGTGCGCTGCCATCCCGGGTTTCGGGTGTGGTGCTCTGTGGGGCTCGGAACCACGGCCTTCGGAGTGCAGGGTCCGCAGCTCTGGACCGACCCGAGGCGAGAGGGCGCACGAGTCGGAGGTGGGCGACGCCGGTGCGGGCCCAGCATGGCGAAGCTTGACGTGGTGCCGATGGTGGTCCGTTGCGAGCTCACCATCCGGCCAGCAGGCTTTACCACCAGCCGGTGAGCTGGCGGCGGCTGGTGTCTGGCGACCTGGGCGGCCGCGCGCTCCGAGACCGTCACACGGGTGGCGTCGGCACGGGAGCCCACCCTACGCGGTCTCATAAAAGTGAGACGCCAGTGCAGGTGCCGTACAGTACTCACTTTCCTCTAGTAGCGTGACCTGTGACCCATTCGTCGCACTACGTCGCCGCTGGTTGAGGAGTTAATGCCATAGAAGAGTCGTCATTGCTGTTGCTGTGGCCGTCCTGGGTGGTCGGATGCGTCGGTGTCGGTGCCAGCGTCGGTGTCCAGGCTGGCCGACGCACCCGGATGTCGTGTCCGGCTGGTGGCAGCCTGGATGGTTCTGCGCCGCGTAACTGCTGGTACGTGGACCGCTCACAGGGCCCGCCTGTGCTGGGCGACCGGCGGATCGGTCCCCGCGTGAGCCTGCTGTCCCGCCTCGCCCCAGCTCTGGTGAGGCGCGCTGCTGGCCTCCTCCTTCCTGGGCTCGAGCGTGTCGGTCTCTGCTCAGGACCGGCTGAGGGGTGGGACACTCCGTCGATATCGTGGACCTCCGGGACCCGGTGACGGTCCTGGGGGTCACCGGTACTGGCGGACGCCTGGATGACCCAGGGAGCGTAGGCTGACCCAGGTCCGGGCCCTGCGAGACATCCTGGGTGTGGAGGTCGCCGGCCCCGGTCACCGTGGTTCTGACCTGGCCCGACCAGGACGCGGAGCAGGTCGTGAGCGCACTGCAGGTGCCCCGGGCCCGCCGACGACCGTGACGGCGGCCACCTGCGGGCCCGCGCGTCCAGGTCGCGTGTCGGTCACGGACGGCACCCGTGCACGCCCTCGCCCCTCCGCCCTCCTTCTCGCAGCCCAGGGCGAGGAACATGCTCCTCGCCCCTGGCACGCAGTCCGCCATCAGCCTCCTGTCAGGAGACAGGCTGTTGGGCAGCCGGGCCCCCGTGGTGCACTGGACCAGGGCAAAATGTCTTGAGCCCGTTGTCGGCGGGCAGCTCTCCTCAGGTCGCGATGACGGACGGGAGCGGGCATCCATCGTCGCCTGGACCCGGCCTCCCGGAGGCCGCGCTCGCCAGGGCCAGCGGCGACGAGGCTCTGGCGGCCTCCATGGACTCCTCGCCAGCCGCTGCTGACCCCGGTGCCTTCGTACAGTGGGCACGGGACACCTGGCAGGGCGGTTCCGGGCCCGAGGGCGGACGACCCCCTCGGCGTGCGGTCCCCGCTCCTGTCCTGCCGGTACCGTGCGGCCCTGGTCGCGGACTCTGGCCCGCCCGACACGACGGTGAGCGGGCAGGCCGCGAGCTCGACACCACCGGGACCTCCTCACCGAGGACGACGCGGACGCCTACCGCTGCCCACCGGTCGCGGGTGAGGACTGCTGCTACTCGGGTCCGCAGTCTGTACGACCGGCTCCTGGACCATGCCGAGCACGATAGTCGCCACGGTGCTCCACGTGACGTCGCCCGCCTGCTTCTGGCTGCCCGCCCCCGCACACCCCTGGGGTCGGCGCCCCGTCGGGTCGTGACCTACGGGACCATGTCCTACGGGGACGCCACCTGCACCACTCGCGAGACCGCCACCCGCAAGGAGGCGGCTCGTCCGCCAGTCGACACCACCAGTTCGGCGGCGACCCCAGCCTGCTGCTGACGGTCGTCGCCGATCACCTCCTCGGAGTGGCGGGAGGGAGATCTACGTCCGGGGCTGGTCGGGGGCGCCTACCGCATGCTCGGGCATGATCTCAACGGGCCTGGTGCCAGTGGCCTCGGGGTCCCTGCCGGGCACGGGATCCGCTGGCGGCCTCCACCACCCTGAGGACCAGCCGCCCGGTCGCCCAGAGACGTGTCGGGTACCGCCGCCACCTCGCGGCGGGGCGCGGTCATCCTGCACCGCCCTGAACGACGGCCCGTGAACCGGACCCGGCCGCCCCGCCGGTACATGGTGCGCCTGCGCCGGCGGCCCGACGGCGGCGGCCAGCGAAGGACGACCCCAGAGCGCGTGGCCGCCCGGGTCGCCGACATGAGCCTGACGCCGACGGTCGTGACAGGCTCCTCGCCGGTGGAGGTGTCCCGTGGAGCTGGACCGGTTTCCATGACCGGCGCCTGGCACGGCGCACCGCCACCCAGCAGTGGACCGAGCTGGGGGCGGTGGCCCGCGTGGAAGCCGCCTCGTCGTGGACCACCAGGATGCTGATCGTCGTGTCAGTGCTCACCTGTGGCCTGCTGGCCCTGGTCGTTGAGGGGCAGGCCTCCGCGGCGCCGTCCTCGGGCCCGGGTCCTGGTCCAGTCCGCTGGTCCGGGCCCCGTCTGCGAGCCCAGCCCTGGGCGCTCGTCTGCCCGCCCTAGCAGCCGTGCTCCTGGGCGCGGCGGCGGCCTGTGCCGTGAGCGCGACGCAGGGGAGCAACCCGGTGGTCCTCGTCCTGGCCCCCGCGGTCGGGCTCGTCTACGTGCTGGGGGTGGTGGTGTAGGTCCTGTGGGACGCCGCCGCCGCCCCGCGTCCCAGCGCACCAGGGCCCGGGTCCGGGGAGCCTGCCGGGGCAGGGCGATACCGACGCCACCGGAAGGTCTCCGCGCAGGGGTCTGCGCAGGCGGGCCGGCCGCGACTGCCCAGGTGGGGTCTCGCGCCGTCCGCGCGCAGCCCGGTACGGTGAGGTCGCCAGGCTCCGGGCGCCTCGTGCCGTCCGCGCGCGGGTCCGGCGGATGGTGCCGCCCGTGGGCGTGGGCATACCGTCTTGCAGGCGCCCTCGGGTGGGCTCCGCCACCGGGGCGGCGTCATCCCACCCGGGCTGGCGGCGGGCGGGCCTGACGGTCCTGTCCCAGTACACGTCCCAGGCGGGCACCTCCCAGGCCGCCGGGGTCGGCCTGTCCTGGCCTGGCTGGCCACGACGGTGCTGGGATGGCCCTGACCAGCGTGGCCGCCCTGGCGTTGCTGCTACGCGGCCTGCGCGCCGTGCGCGCACCGCTCACCGGGAGGCACCAGGGTCCTGGCGGCGGCCGGCTGGTCCCGCGTCGCCCGTGTCCGGGTGAGGCTGTCCTGGGGGCGCCGGTACGTGCCGGTCGTGCTGCTCCTGGCCTGCCTCACCCCGGTAGTGAGTCTGTGGGTGCCCTCAGGTCCCGCCGCCGCCACCGTCCTGGGTCCTGGCGGTCTGCGCCCGGCCTGGTCCTTACCGCCGCCGTCCACCTGCTGCCCGCCGTCAGCCCTCGCGGCCCCAGCGCGCACCGGATAGCGGCTGGCGGCCCGGCCTTGTCGCGTCAGGGACGGCGCCTTTCGGCAGGGACACCTTTTCGCAGGAGGATGCTGTGAGTGCTCACGCAGCTGACGGCGAGCTTGCCCGTCCGGCAGGGAAGGTTGCTGCAACAGGACAGTGCCCGGTGATGCCTCGATCCTGGACTGCCCCAGGTCCGGTGATGGCTCGATCCTGGAGCTGGCCCCGATCCAGGACTGGTCCCGGCCCAGGAGCTGGTTCCGCCCGGTGACGCACCCTGGAGCCGTTCGGGGCCCAGGCCGCCTCCGCCTGCTGCCCGGAGACCGACGGCGGATCCGGGGCCCAGGGCCCGCTCAGGCGATCCCCGGTGGTCACGTGGTCAGGGCGACGTCGCAGACGAGGCGTCCACTGCGGGCGACGTCGTCGCCTCCCTGGAGGGTGTTTCCATCACGCTACGTTACCCCGGGGCTCCGCCCGCACGGTGGTCAGCTCACGACCTGGTCCTGCGCGCAGACGGTGACCGCCCGGCCGGTCGCACCGGCTGCGAAGCACCAGCCTGCTGCGGGTCGGTGGGCTCCTCCAGCCCAGTACCGGTAGCGTCACCTGCCGGGGAGCCGGTGCCTGGCGCCGGCCCGAGCGGGTCGCCGCCGCGGGCCGGGTTCCTGGGCTGGCACGCCGGGCAGGACAGTCCCGTCCTGCCCGGGCTGAGTGTTCTGGGAACATCCTCCCTGGTGCTGCCCATCAGCCGTGCCTCGCGCCGTGCGGCGTGCCTCAGGCAGCGGGCCGTCGACCTGGGCTGAGGGAGCTCCGACCTCCACGAGGTCCTGACCAGGACGTGGCCACGCTCTCCGGCGGTGAGTGCTCAGAAGGACCGCCGTGGCCCGGGCCTGGGTTTGGCGCCCGCGGTTGCTGTGCCCTGGACGAGCCCACCGCCGCCCTTGACGAGGAGACCGCCCGTCATCCGTCGCCCTCCTGCTGCGGGCGCAGGCCGACGGGCGCGGTCCTGGTCACCTCCCCACGACCTGCCTCGTCCTGGGAGGTCGCCGATGAGCTCCACCACCACGCCCCGGTTTGCTGTGCCCGGCCCTCCCCGACCGCACCCACCTGACGGCCACTGCATTTCTGGCCGGCCCTCTCTCGACCACCCCGTCAGACCGCAATACGGTACCGCGGGCCTGACGGGCTGATGGGGGACGCGGTTCGGGCTGGGTGAGGACTCAGGCGTCGTGGACGGGTCTGACGGGGTCAGTGGGGACGTGGACTGGCCTCGGGGTGCTGGCGGTGCGGTACCGGGCCCCGCTGAGCACTGGCCCGGCGGTACGCGCGCGGACTGCAGCTGGAGCGGGGCACCGGGCCCGCTAGAGCACTGGCCCGGCAGGCCCGGTACCTCGCACGCACCGAGGGCGGGGAGGCGCGCAATGCCTCAGCCCCATGCCGGTCGTGCTGCACGCACCGAGGGCCTGCACGTAGCGGTGCCAGTGACCTACGTCCCGCGGCCTGTGGTGTGGGCGTCCAGGTCGATAGGTGGGCTCACGTCCACCATCCAGAGCGGCCGAGAGACCTGGCTCCTTGACGCCGCAGCAACCCGGTGAGCGGTGCTTCAGCCAGGACCGATGGAGATCAGCGGCGTCACCAGCACCGACCCGCCCCACGCTGAGCCTGGAGCTCTTCCCTGCCGCTCCTCGGCGGCCTGAGGGCGCATTGACCGGCTCTGGCCACCGCCCCGGACTCGTGTCGGTGACCCACCGCCCCGTTTCTCACGCCCCGGGCGGGGCAGGGAGGGGTCGACGCCGCCCGGCCCGCCGGACCCGCGCACGCCAGCCCCCAGCCGGACCCCGTCCCCCGCGTCCGCGTCGTCAGGGAGCGCAATGCCGCCGAGGACGTCGCCGCCCACGTCACTCTCCTCCTCCCAGGTGCCTCTCATGGCGCACCTGACCTGCATTGGCTACACCCGGCGTGACACCGTCGAAATCGTCTCCACTTCCTGGCCATGGGCGTGCGCTGCTTCCTGGCCCTGCGCGGTGACCCCGCCCCCGGCTTCTCCCCAGGACGTCCACGGTGAGCTGCGCTACGCCACCGACCTGGTCCAGGTCATCCGCGAGGTCAGAGGCCAGTTACTTCGATGACGGCCGGCGCCACGTCACCATCGCGGTGGCCGCCTACCCGGCCGCCGCCGACCACCTCAGGAGGTCGAGGTCCTGGCCGCCAAGCAGACCGCCGGGGCCGACCTGGCCATCACCCAGGTCTTCACGAGCCCGAGGACTACGTGGGCCTGGTCCGCGCCTGCACCTACGCCGGGGTGACCATCCCCATCCTGCCCGGCGTCATCCTCTGACGGACCTGACTCGTCTGACCCGCCTGGAGTCCTCACCGGCGTCGCAGTGCCCTTTGCAGGCTGCGCGACTCCTGTCCACCGCGACCGGGGCTCCCTGGTGGCCCGCGGCGTGGACGCCACCCTGGGGCTGTCAACCGCGCTCCTGGAGGCTGGCGCCCCGGACTGCACTCTGTACACCTTCAACCGCACCCGACCGGCTCTGGACATTATTAGCCATCTGCATGACTGGGCGGATCTCGGACGGCGCCGCCCCGAACCGGGAGGTGCGTGACACCGTCGACCGCGGCTACCTCCAGGCCACGCCCGGCCGCGGCCCCTCCTTCCTGCGCCGCGGGGGCCGGGCCGCCGCGGGCGCGCCCCTCCAGCCAGCCTAGCCACACACCACTAAGACCACCATCATGAGAGACGCATGAGCGCCGCACCCGACCAGCTCCACGTCCGGCCTCGCCCCGCCTGCCGGGGGCCACGATCCTGGGCTACCCGCGCATTGGCGCTGACCGGGAGCTCAAGAAGGCCCTGGAGTCGGCCTCGGCGCGGTTCCACCACCTGGCTGACCTGCGTGCCTCCACCGCCGACCTGCGTGCGAGCCACCTGTTCCGCACCTGGCCGCCCTGGGCCTGGGCGGGCCCGCCTCGTACCGGCCGACTTCACCTGCTACGACCAGGTCCACCAGGTCACCACCGCCCTGGGGGCCGTCCCCGAGCGCTTTGCCGACCTGCGGCACCGCCGGCCAGGGCTTCCCGGACTGGGCCTGGAGGAGTACTTCACCGTGGCCCGCGGTGAGGGGCGAGCGCCGCCGCCGAGATGACCAAGTGGCTGGACTCCAACTACCACTACCTGGTGCCCGAGCTGGACGGACACCCCTGGTGCGCTACGTCCTCGGCTTTCGGCGCCGTGGACTCACCGACGGCCCGGTGGTGCCCAGGTCCTGGAGGCCGCCCGCGCCGGGACGGACGTGCGGCCCGTGGTAGTGGGCCCGTCACCTACCTCCTCCTGGCCAAGGCCTCCGACGCCGCCGGCCGGGACTTCCACCCTGGACCGCCTGGGTGACGTCCTGGACGCCTACGCCCACCTCCTGGTCGACCTGTGGGCCGCAGGGCGCCACCTGGGTCCAGCTCGACAGAGCCGCCCCTGGCCTGCGACGCCTGGGACGTGCAGGAGGCGGATCCTCGCGGCCGTCCGCCAGGCTCACCGCTGCTGTCCGCCGTGACCGAGCGCCCCCGGATCCTCGTGGCCCGGCACCTACGGCTCGCTCGGCGCGGCCCCTGCCCGTCCTGGGCGCCACCGGGGTGGAGGCCGTCGGCCTGGACCTGGTGGCTGGCCGCCTGCCGACGCCGAGGCCCTGGCCACCCTGGAGGGTAAGACCGTGGTGGCCAGGGTGGTCTCGGGCAGATATCTGGCGCACCGACCTCAGCGCCGCGCTGTCCACCCTGGAGGCGCTGCGTGACGCGCTGCCCGCAGGCACGCCCGTCACATGTACCTCCACCTCCCTCCAGCACGTGCCCCACGACGTGGGGCGTGGGGACAGCATCGACGAGATCCGCTCCTGGCTGGCCTTCGCCGACCAGAAGGTGGGCGAGTCCTCACCTGGCCAGGGGCCTGGCCCAGGGGCGCGAGGCGGTCGCCGACGAGCTGGCCCGCGACGCGGAGCTGCGGGCCCGGCGTGCCGCCCACCCCGGCGTGCGCCGGGACGAGTGCGCGACGCCGTGGCCTCCGTCACCCAGGCCGACCGCGCCGGGCTACCCGAGCGCAAGGCCGCCCAGGACGCGCGGCTGGGCCTGCTCATCCCCACCACCACCATCGGCTCCTTCCCGCAGACCGCCGAGATCCGCAGGCCGGGCCGCCCACCGCCGCAGTGAGCTGGGCGCGGCCGGCTACGAGGACGCCATGCGCGCCGAGATCGCCCGCGTGGTGGCGCTCAGGAGGAGATCGGCCTGGACGTGCTGGTGCGGCGGCGCCGGGAGCGCAACGACATGGTCGAGTAGCCGCCGGAGCTCCTGGACGGCTTCGCCACCACCGAGCACGGCTGGGTGCAGTCCTGCGGTCTCGCTGCACCCGCCCCTCCATCCTGTGGGGTGACGTCGCCCGGCCCGCGCCCATGACGGTGGCCTGGTCCGCCTACGCCCAGTCCCTGACCGACAAGCCCATGAAGGGCATGCTCACCGGCGGTGACGATCATGGCCTGGAGCTACGTGCGCGACGACATCCCGCGCGCGCAGGTGGCCGACCAGCTGGGCCTGGCCCTGCGCGCCGAGGTGGCCGACCTGGGCGGCGGGATCCGGCATCGTCCAGGTCGACAGCCCGCCATCCGCGAGACCTGCCGCTGCGGCGCGCCGACCGCCCCGCCTGCTTCAGTGGTCGGTGGGCTCCCTTCCCGCCCTGGCCACCGCGGGCGGCCCCACCCACCAGGTCACCCACTGTGCTACTCCGAGTTCGACGTCGTCGTGACTGCCGTGGACCACCTGGACGCCGACGACCAGTATCGGAGGCCTCCCGCTCGCGCATGGACATCCTCCCGGCGGTGGCCGCCCACGGCTTCGAGCGCCAGCTCGGCGGGGATCTGGGATATCCACTCACCGCGCGTACCCAGCGTGGAGGAGTGCACGCTGCTCGGCGGGCCGTGGACGCCCTGAGGGCGGCAGGGTCTGGAGCCAACCCGGACTGCGGGCTCAGAACCCGCGCCCTACGCCGAGACCGAGGGCGAGCCTGCGCAATCTTGTGGATGCGCCAAGCTGTCCGCGAAAGCCTCTAACCACTCGTCAAGACCCCACTTTCCATGAGATCATGGGCGCGACGCCTCGCTCTCGACGACGACCGCCTCACCCCCGTCATCTGGGGGCGTGAGGCGTCGTCTGCAGGCTGGCAGGTGAGCGGCGGCCCTGGCGACCCAGACGACCGCCGTGCATCCGAGTTCCTGACGCCGATGCCCTGGTGTCGCCATCGCCGAGATGTCGGACGCACCGGGCTGACCATCCCGACCGAGGGCGTCAGCGATGACGTGCGCGCGAGCGTACGACGCCCGTCCGAGGCAGTACATATCCGTATCGTGGTGTGCGCAGCTGCATGGGGCACCGTCCTGGTGAGCGTCGAGTCCGTGGAGGACGCCGCCCTGGCGAGTATCACAGGCCACGCCTCATCCAGATGGTCGAGGAGACCAGCAGGAGCAACAGCGACGAGCGTGTGGGCCGCCTCCCGTACCACCGGGGACTCCCTGTGCCACCGGAGAGACGGCGGGGACGACCGACGACGACGGGCGGACCTCCCGCCGCCCGGACAGCCCCCTGGGCGGCCCGTGGCGCCGCGGAGGAGGCGTGGGCCCGCAGGCGTGAGGCATCCTCGAGTCCAGGTCGAGCCGTGGGAGCACGGACTGGAGGTCCAACGAGTTCGAGACCACCCCGTGCCCCCGTATTACGGTCCCGACCTGGGAGGCGACGACGTCACCGTCGAGGAGCTGCCCGGCCTGCGCCGCGGGCACCGCAGCACCGGCCCTGTCCTGAGGGGCCCCGGCCCACGGTCACCTCGGGCAACGAGGCCGCGCAGGCGCTGGCCCTGGTCGCCGCCAGCCTCCAGACCCCCGCCCGCCTGGTGTGGGACCGGCCGCGTCAGGGGATCCACCACGAGGCCATCCTGACCGCAGCGGTCGGATGACCCTGTCCACGGGGAGTCCTTCATGGATCCTCAGCCGCCGCCAACGCCGCCCAGCACGCAGGACATTGACGGCTGGCGGGTGTGGCGCCTGGGTGTCACGGGCCGAGCCTGGCTGAGCTCCTGACCCGCTAGGCCTGCTGGCTCCGGGAGTCAGGCCGCCCGTGTGCTGCCCGGCTCGGGTGTCTGCTAAGTCGTCTGGCTCGAGTCTTCAGGCCGCCCCTGGGGATCTACCCAGGCTGCCCGGCTCAAGCGTCTTCCGACGTGTCTCGGTTTTCTGGAGCCCTCTGGTATTTTCGAGCGTCTCCTGAAAGTCTCTAGCTTTTCTGGTGTCTTCTGGTGCTTTCTAGCGTCCTTGTGTCTTCGAGGCGTCTCCTGGCGCGGGACCGTCCTGGTCCCGCGCCATCTCTTGCCCCTCTTCCGTGAGAACGGTACTTGTTCGTCGTCGGTACCGTTCGTCGTGAGAACGGTGCTTGTTGGCCGTGAGAACGGTACTTGTTGACCGTGAGAACGGTACTTGTTCGTCGTGAGAACGGTACTTGTTCGACACGGACGTGCCTTGGTCGCCGAGGATGTACTTCTACGGTACGTCCCCGGCGACCAAAGGTCGGTGCCAGCGAGTCGGGGTCGCCAGGTCGGGACGGGCTGTGCCAGGGCCTCTGCCCTACAGGATCGGCGGGTACCCCTGGTGAGGGCTGGGTACAGGGACCTGAGTCCTACTCCGCCCTCAGGATGGAGTGTGCCGAGAAGCGGAGGGAGGGCTGGTACAGGACCCGAGATGCTCGTGCGGGCGACGGCACATGGACGACGGGACCCGTCTGTCCCCAGGTGCAGTGGGGCAGACGGGTCCCGTCGTCACGTCCGTTCTCGACGAACGAGTACCGTTCTCGCGAAGAATAAGTACCGTTCTCCGCGGAGGGGCGGGTGTCAGAAGCGCACGGCGTAGGGCATGGCCCCTGAGTAGCGCATGGCGGTCACCCGCACGGTCATGCCGAAGGTCGGGGCCTCGATCATCTGGTCGTCACCCAGGTACATGGCCACGTGGTAGATGCCGGACTGGGTACCGTTGTCCGACCAGAAGACCAGGTCACCGGGCTGGACGCTGCCCAGGGGCACCAGCGTGCCCTCGCCGTACTGCACACGTGAGGGTGGGTGAGGTACACCCCGGCACTGCGCCAGGCAGCATGGTCAGGCCAGAGCAGTCCACGCCACCGTAGGACTCCCCGCCCCAGACGTAAGGGCGTGCCCAGGAAGGAGTAGGCCGAGTTGATCGCGGTCGAGGCCCCGCCGTAGGAGGGCGCGGGCTCGGGGTCCGGCTCAGGCTCTGGCTCGGGCGCAGGTGCCGGCTCGGGCTCGGGCTCCGGGTCGGGCTCAGGTGCCGGGGCCGGTGCGGGCTCGGGGGCCGGTGCGGGCTCAGGCTCAGGGTCGGGTGCGGGCGCTGGTGCCGGTTCAGGTCAGGTGCCGGTGTGGTCAGGTCAGGTCCCGGGGCGGTGGGGGCGGGGCCGCGGGCTGGCTGGCAACAGCCTGGTCCCGGGCGGCCTGGTCGGCAGCCGCCCGCGCGGCAGCAACTGGGCGGCCGCCTCAGCCGCCGCCCTTGGCAGCGGCCTCTCCTTGGCCTTGCGCTCGGCCTCCCGCTGGTTCCTGGTACTGGGTCTCCAGCTCGACGGTGGTGCTTGCGCTGGGTGGCGAGCTGGCTAATGAGGTTGGTGCGCTTGGTCTCGGCGTCGGTCACCGCCGCCTGGGCCTGCGCGGCCGCGGTGTCGGCGGTGGCGCGGCGCTCTGGGCGGTGTCGGCGGCAGTCTGCTTGGCTACGACCTTGCTGTCCGCGATGGACTGCATGGTGTCGGCACGGCCTGGGGGCCTCCACCCCCTGGACCTTGGCGTCAGAGTTCTCCCCGGCGCGTGAGGGCCACGTTCTGGTCGGCGGGTCCGCCAGCGACTCGCTGAGTCAGGTGGGGGTGAGCACGTCCGTTGCCACCCTCCTGGTAGGTCTGCACCACCACGGGACCCAGCGCGGTGCGGGCCTCGGTGGTCTCCTGCTTGGCGTTGTCCGCGTTGGTCTGGGCGGTCTGCGCGCTGGTGGTGGCCTGGTTGAGGTCGTCCAGGGCGACCAGGTAGTCCTCGTTGGCCTTCTCGGCGCTGATCTGGGCGGCGTTGAGACTGGCGTTGAGCTGGGAGAGCTGGGCCTCAAGGTCGCGATGGAGGCCGACGTCGAGCTCTCGGCCGCCTTGGACTTGTCAATGTCGTCCTGGGAGACATCGTCCGCGACCGCTATGGGGCCCAGTCCGGCTGCCAGGGCGAGCGGTCGCCGCGAGGACGGCTCTGGTCGTCCTGCGGTGAGATGCTGCTCATGGGTCCTCCGTTCCTCGGCGCGCCACCTTGACGGACGCGCCTGGCTACTACTGAGAACACTGAGCGGGACGTGGGGCCGCAGAAACACTATTCCCGCACAAATCACAGGTGTCACCACGCTCACCATCCGTCCCCGTCAGGGCGAGGAATCGCGCGCAGGACGCGGCAGAACGACGTCGGTGAGCTGCTGCCACGGACGCTGTCCGCCCCCAGGAGACGTGCCTGTATCGCGTGGGCGGTCGCGGTGCCCGCTATCCGGACGGCCGGGGCTCCGGCCCCTGGGTTTGCGCGCCCCGCGGACCCCGTGCCCTGCGGTGGCCCCATGTGCTGCACCCGCCGAATGCGCGGCTGACGCGCACGCCGCCGCGGCCCTGCAGGCCCTGGCCCTCGTGCACGTCAGAGTCCTGCAGTCCCGCCGTGCGCGGGCCGCGACCCTCGCGGACGGGGCGCCGCCCCGCCGGAGGGCGTAGGCGCGCAGGTTGCCCCCGTGACCCTCGCGGACGGGGACCGCCAGGATCCTCCTCCTGGGTGCCGCAGCCCTCCCGGCCTGGCCACGCCGTCGTCCGCCCCTGAAGACCCCGCGACGTACCGCACCAGGAGCGAACCGCGAGCACCCGACCCCCAGCCACCACACTGGCGCCGCCACGCACGCCGCCTCGAGCCGAGGGCCCCCGCGACAGGCCGCCCGCCGATGGGCCAGCTGGTGCCGCCGACGCACCCCCTCAGGCGCCTGCGGCATCGGCGCCCCGCCCAGCGCCGAGGGCCCCCGCTGGCTGGCACTTCGAGACCAAGCAGGTCCAGGCCGGTCACACCCGACTGCGCCACCGGGCCCAGGCCGTCCCCGTCTGCCAGTCCACCTCCTTCGTCTTCCCCTCCGCCCAGGAGGCCGCCGACCACTCCGCCCTGCGCACCTCGGCCCTATCTACACCCGCCTGGACAACCCCACCAACGCATTGTGCAGCCGCCCGGGTCCAACGCCCTGGAGGGCGGGTCGGCGCCCACCTGGTGTCCTCCGGCATCGCCGCCGAGACCTGACCTTCCTGACCCTGGGGCAGGGCGGGCAGCAATATCGTCGCTCCCCCTCCCTGTACGGGGGACCACCAACCTCCTGACCCACACCCTGCCCAAGTTCGGCATCACCACGCGCTTCGTGGAGGACCCCGCCGACCCCGCCTCCTGGACGGCCCAGGCCGACGAGGGCACCATCGCCTTCTCGGGGAGACCATCCCCAACCCAAAGGGCGACATCCTGGACATTGAGCCGTTGCCGCCGCCGCCCACGCCCTAGGCATCCCGCTGGTGGTGGACAACACCATGCCTCCCCCACCTGACCCGGCCCATTGGTGGGGTGCGGACATCGTGGTGGAGTCGGGCCACCAAGTACCTGGGCGGGCACGGCTCGTCCGTGGGCGGATCTGGTCGACTCGGGAACTTCGACTTCGCCTCCGTCCCCGAGCGCTTCCCGGCTTCAACTACCCTGACCCTCCTACAACGGCCTGGTCTGCGCCCGTGACCTGGGGGTGGGCAGCAGATAGGCAGCGTCGCCTTTATCCTCAAGGCCCACACCGAGGGCCAGCGCGACCTCGGCTTCGCCGCCAGCCCGTTCAACGCCTTTCCTCATCGCCCAGGGCGTGGAGACCCTCTCCCTGCGCATGGAGCGGCACGTGGACAACGCCCTGGCGGTCGCGCGCTTCCTGGAGGGCACGACGGCGTGGCGCGGGTGGGCTACTCGGCCTGCCCTCCAGCCCCTCTACCGAGCTGCACCGCAAATACTGCCCGCGCGGGGCCGGGGCCGTGCGTCCTTCGACCTGCCCGGGGGCGGGCGGCTGGCGCCGCCTTCGTGGACTCCTGAGCCTGTTCTCCACCTGGCCAATATCGGCGACGTGCGCTCCCTGGTGGTCCACCGCTACCACCACCCACTCCCAGGTCGACGACGCCGGCCTGGCACGGGCCAGGATCAGCGCCGGGACCGTGCGTCTGAGCGATGGGGATCGAGCACATTGACGACATCCTCGCCGACCTGGGCGGGGCCTGGACGCCGTCGGCGCCCTGAGCCCCGGCAGCGGATCGAGGAGGATCATGACGATCCCGAGCGTTCCCTACGGCGTGGGTACCGCCCGAGCCAAGCTCGTGGACCGCAAGGCCGGGTCCCCCACCGGGGCCTGGCGTCGGTGACGACCCCGGCCACCGCCGCTTCCTGGAGATCGGCGACCTGCCCCTGGACTCCGGGGAGGTGCTGGACGACGGTCCTGGCCTCGAGACCTGGGGGAGCTCGCCCCGGGGCGCGACAACGCCGTCCTGGTCCTGACGCCCTGACCGGGACTCCCACGTCACCGGCCGGGCCGGGCAGGGCACCACAGCGCCGGGTGGTGGGGCGACGTCGTGGGGCCGGGGCGGGCTATCGACACCAGGCGCTACTACGTGGTGGCCGCCAATATCCTGGGCGGCTGCCGGGCTCCCACCGGGCCGTCGTCCACCGCCCCCGACAGGCGGCCCTGGGGACTCCCGCTTCCCTGGCTGACCACCCGCGACGCCGTCCGTGCCGAGGCCCTCCTGGCCGACGCCCTGAGGATCGACGCCTTCCACCTGGTCATCAGGGCCTCCCTGGGCGGGCACCGCGCCGTTGAGTGGGCCGTGACCTACCCGAGCGGGTGAGCAACCTGGCCTGGTGGCCACCGGGCCTCCACCACGGCCGACCAGCTCGCCTCGGTGCCACCTCCAGGAGCTCGCCATCGTGGCGGACCCCTACTTCCTGGACGGCGACTACTACTCCCACCCCATCGGGCCGGTGCGGGGGCTGGGGCTGGCACGGGCGATCGCCCACACCACCTACCGCAGCGCCGCCGAGCTCGACGCGCGTTTCGGGCGCGCCCCCAGGGGAGGGGACCCGGCCGTGGGCGGCGCTACCAGGTGGAGTCTGACCTGGACCACCACTCCGGCAAGCTCTGGCCAGGTTCGACGCCAACAGCTACTGATCGTCACCCACTCCGCGATGGTCCACGACCGTGGGCGCCGGGCGCGGGGGGACCCAGGCGGCCCTGGGGACGGTCACCGCCCGGACCCTGGTGGTGGACGTGGACTCCGACCGGCTCTTCCTGCCGCCCCAGGCCGAGGAGCTCACCCGGTGCATCCCCCGCACGGTACGTCGCACCGTGCACTCCTGCACGGGCACGACGGCTTCCTCATTGAGCACCCAGCAAAGTGGGCGCCATCCCGCGCGAGTTTCCTGGCGGGCCTGACGACGTTGCACGTGCTCTTCCGACTTGTCGGTGAGGGCGGTGGCGTGGTTCAACGATCTCCCGACCTGGGAGGCGGCCGGGGCCAGGATGAATGCAACAGCGCCTCCGTTGCACATTCATCCTTGTGCCGGACGCTGGACCTGTCGCGGATCCGCGTGATTCGGGGTTCGCTGATCGGGGTCTGAAAGAAGAATGTGCGGTCCCGCCAGGTGGCTGCTCGGTCGGCTGCCGCGCCCTGACATAATGGGTCGTGAGCACCTCCACCACGACCCCTGGTACCCTCAGGCTCCCCGTGGGCTCTGGGGCCCCGATATCCTGGGGCCCGGCTGCAGCTCGGACCAGCCGCTCCTGCCCGACGAGGAGGACGACGGCGCCGTGGCCCTGCCCTGGTGCGTCACGTGCCCGCCCTCGACCCGCATGCCCTGGCCGCCACCCCACGACGCCGTCGTTCTCCTGCTGTACCTCCACGGCTGGAACGACTACTTCTTCAACGCCACGCTGGCCCGCGAGGTTGCGGATCGGCGGGGCCTTCTACGCCGTGGACCTGCGCCGCTACGGCCGGAGCCTGCGCGAGGGCCAGATGCTGGGCTGGACCGCCAACCTGACCGACTACGACGAGGAGATCGGGCGAGCCCTGGCAGTAGTGCGCGCCGAGACGGGCATGGACACGGTGGTGCTCTGCGGGCACTCCGCGGCGGGCTGACCGCCTCCTGTGGGCCGACCGCCACCCCGGGGCCCTGGCAGCGCCCTGGTCCTGAACTCCCCTGGCTGGTGATCCAGGGCGCCGACCCGGTGCGCCTCGTGGGCGAGCCGGTGGTCATCACCCTGGCCCGTCGGGATCCGCGCCGTCCGTCCCCCGCCCAGCTTCCCCGAGGAGAGCCTCTTTACGGTCCTGCGGGCTGGGACGTGGAGCGTGACGAGCGGCCGACCCGCCTGGGAGGTGACGAGTACGTGCGCGGCTGGCAGGTGGAGCACCGGTGGAAGGTGCTCCCGACGGCGCCGGTGCGGCCCGGCTGGCTCCAGGCCGTCCTCGCGGGGCAGGCGCGGGTGTCCGCGGGGCTGGACGTGCGCTGCCCCGTCCTGTGCCTGGCCGCGCCCGCAGCCGTCTGGGGTGACCTGGAACGAGGACGCCCGCCACGTGGACACGGTCCTGGAGGTCGACGAGGTCGTCGCCCGGGCGGTGCGGCTCGGGGCCCTGGTGACGGTGGCACGCTTTGAGGGCAGGGTCCACGACCTCATGCTGTCGGCCCCGCCCGTGCGCGAGCAGGTGCTCAGCGTGGTGCGCCGCTGGGTCGCCGCCTACGTCCTGCACTGACTACGTCCCGGCAGAGCGGCCGCACCGACGGCGCGCAAGGTGGCCACCGCCCCTCCGCGAGAACGGTACTTGTTGCTCGCGAGAACGGTACTTGTTGCTCGTGAGAACGGTACTTGTTGCTCGTGAGAACGGTGCTGTGCTCGTAGAGGACGGGCCATGCCTGCCGGTGGGCCAGCCCGGGCCCCGGTCCTGCCGATGCCGCTGGGACGGGCCAGCACCAGCCCGGGTCCCGGCGCCGGTGACGTCGCCCGGCGGCTGGCGGCCAGCTCGGCGAGCATGGCGGACGACCAGCGGGCACCCTGGCGACGCAGCTGGCACCTGGTGCCCGGCTCAGTGGCCTCGCGCGCCACCCGCTCGACACCTCGCGGGCGTAGGAGACGCGGATCTCGGCCTCGGCACTCCTCGCGTCACACGGTGGGCGCCCTCGACGCTCTTGCCCGGCTCCGGGTCCTTGTACACCTCGAGAAGTGCTGGATCTCCAGGCGGTGGAACTCCCGAGACGTCCTCGATGTCGGTACGCCAGGAGGCGCGCTGGTCGGCAGCCGGCACGCACAGGACCCTGTCGTCCCCGCCCTTCTCGTCGCGCATACGGAACATGCCCAGGGCGCGGCGGCAGATAGAGGCAGCCGGGAAGGTGGGCTCCTCCAGGAGACCAGGGCGTCCAGGGGTCCCCGTCCTCGCCCAGGGTGCCGTCAATGAATCCGTAGTCGTCAGGGGTAGCGGGTGGAGGTGAAGAGCATCCGGTCAGGCGGATGCGGCCGGACTCGTGGTCCACCTCGTGCTTGTTGCGGTTACCCTGGGGATCTCACATAGTGACGTCGAACCCACCGGTGCTCTCCTTCGCGTGACGCGCCTGGCAGTGCCCGCGTGGACGGGCGTCGTGTCGGGACGCTGGCAGTGTTGGCACTGAGTGTGACGCACGACGGCGCCTCGCACGAGGCTGCCGCGCGAGTATCGTTCCAGTCAGGCGCCCTCGGCCGTTCCGCCACGGGAGGGCGGACGACGGCGTCTCCCGACAGATCCTGACCGTCCCGACCCTACTGGAGGACTCGTGCGCAAAGGCCACCACCGCAGCCCTTACCGCTGCCACGCTGCTCGTGGTCGGCGGCTACTACAGGCGGCTGACGCGCCTCGACCTCGTCCGGGGCCCCTGACGGTCGCCGCCGCGACTGCCGATCCAGCCCTTCCCGACCCCGGCGGCGGGCACCCTCGTGAGCGCGCAGGCGGCTGGTCTGTCGCCGGACGCGCCGGTGCCCTCCGACGGCGTCCTGACCCAGGTACGCCGACGCCCTGGCCGCGGACTCCCTGGTCGGCACGGGCAGAGTGGGGTCAGCGTCATTGACGTAGCCACCAGGGAGGTGCGCTGGTGGACCGGGGTGCCGACACGCCCGTGACCCCGGCCTCCTCCAACAAGGTCCTCACCGCCTGGTCGGTGCTCTCCGTCCTGGGCGCGGACCACAGGGTGTCGACCACGGCGACCCTGTCAGGCTCCATCGGTGACCCTGGTCGGTGGCGGGAGACGTCTCCTGTCCGCCGACGCGGGAAGCCGGTGACACCGTCGGCCACGCGGGCCTGGGCGACTGGCCGGGCCGCCGCCGAGCAGCTGACGGCCGAGGGGTCACCAGCGTGCGCGTGGCCTGGACGATACCCTGTTCACGGGTCCCGCCTGGAACTCGTGCCTGGAGGCCGGTAATGAGGCCTTCGTGGCCCAGATCCAGCCTCTCATGCTGGACGTCACCGCCCACCACAACAGCGGTGACTACCCCGCCGACCCCAGCCATGAGGCCGCCCCAGACCTTCGTCACCCGTCTGGGCGAGGCCAGTATCACGGTCACCGGCACGGTGGCGGGCCGCCCTCGCCCGCTGACGCCGTCGAGCTCGCCAAGGTCGAGTCCGCGCCCTGGAGGACATTCTCAGGTCTCGCTCAAGTCCTCGGACAATACGATGACCGAGGTGGAGGGCGGTTACTGGCCTCCTGCCGTCCACCAGGAGGCCAGTTTCGAGGCTGCCGCCGCCGTCATGAGCCAGCTCACCAAGGACGGCTTCGACGTCACTGCCGTCCTGCTGGACTCCTCCGGACTGGCCGTGGGCAACAGAGTTCCCCCGGCTCCTGGCCCAGGTCATTGCCCGCGCGGCCGGGGACTCGAGGCGGCGACGACGGGCGGACCCTCTGGCGGACCTGCCGGTAGGCAGCCTGGACGGCACCCTGGACGAGCGTTTTTGTGGGGCTGCCGGTGAGGACGCTGCGGGCCAAGACCGGCTCGCTGGACCAGACGCGCCTCCCTGACGGGCACGGTGGTCACCCAGGACGGACGGCTCCTGGCCTTTGCCGTAATCGTGGACGGCTTTGGTCCGGGGGCTGACCGCGGCCCGCACGGCGATCGACAAGGACCTGGCGGGGCCACTGGCGGCCACCTGCGGGTGCCAGGGCTGACGGGTGCCAGGGCTGAGGCGCTGCCGCACCGGGCCAGTGCACCTGGTGTACCTGGGACGATCCGTCCGGGACGCCAGCGGTTGGACTCTACGCCGCCCGTCACCTGGCGGACGTCGCCCGATCCGTTGTTACCTGGTGCGCGAGGCGATCCGTCTGGGACGCCGGGCGGGTGGTCCCCGGCCTGCGGGCCTGCCCCGCGCAGGCTGATGACGTGACTGAGTCGACCGGCAGCCCCGGCCTCGAGCGCCGCCGACCTGGTGGACTGGCGCACCGCCACCACCCTGGCGCGCCTGGGGACCCCCGCAGGGCCGGTCGTGCCCGCACCCGTGCGCCGCTCCACGGTCGAGACTCCTGCGCCGCAGCGCCATTGAGGCCCCGCCTGCGTCGGACGGATCACGGCCTGCGGCGTGCTGGCCCAGCTGGCGGCAGACAGGACGGAGGTCCTGGTGGTGGACCGCGCCGGGCTCCAACGAGCCTCGGCGGAGGCGCTCAGGGCGTCCTGACGCGGGTGGACGCCCCGTGCCTCGTCCGGCAGGCTCGCGCACGGGCGGGGTGCCTGCCCGCCACCGTCCAGCTCGCCGGGGCCCTGGGCGCCGTCTCCACCGTCTCCTGGGCCAGGTCGTCCCGGTCATGGCCGGGCGGCGGCCTGCTGCCGAGCCGACGGCGGCCGGGCCCGCCACCACGAGGCCCTGGTGACCTCCCGGATCCTCCTGGTGGCTCCCCAACGTCCTGGCGCTCCAGCGTCGCCTTGACCTGGACCTCCTGGACCTGCCCGCCTGGATCTGCCTGCACGAGGCCGCTCATGCCGTCCAGCTCGCCGTCGCCCCTGGCTGGCCGAGCAGATCGTCTCCGACCTGGCCCGCCGTCCTCGGTGCTGTCAGCCAGTCGGCGCCGAGCAGGCCGCCAGTCCGGCTGGTACCACCGGGCAGGCCGCTGACCGGAGCCGCTGACCAGGTCGGGCACCGGGCGGGTCGCCAGCCCGACTGGTGCCACCGGACGAGGCCTCCTCTGACCACGGTGGCGCGGAGCCCAGGTCGTCCCCGGTGTCCACGGTCCTGGGCCGTCTGACCCGTATCGCGGCCCGTGGCCCGCCTGGACGGCCCGCCCGCCAGGCTGGGTGGCGTGCTCAGTGAGGAGGGGGCGGGAACGACTGGCGCGGCTGGTGGCGACCTAACCTTCCTGGAGGGGCACGCCGAGGTGGTGCTCGACGCCGTCGAACCTGCCAGATGCCCTCGGTGGACCGTCTGCGCTCGCTCCTGGCGCACTCACGCCGACGTGAGCAGGGGGTCGGGCCTGGGCTCGGGCTGGGGTCCCTGATCTACCGGCTGGCAGGGGCTGGAGGCCAAGAGGGCGCAGTACGCCACCGGGGCCGCCTTCGCCCGTGCGGTCGTGGAGCGGGTGGGGCACACGGGCCTCAACGCCGCCTGGGCCGGTCCTGAATGATGCCCCGCTCCGAGGCTGGGCACCCCCGCGCCTGGATGGACCGCGTCCTGGGGTGAGGGCGCGTCCCTGCCCGTCCCACCCCTTGCGGCGTGGCGTGCACCTGCCCGCGGCGCGCTGGCCGACGCAGCCGAGGGAGCTCGCGGCCGACGGCGGCCGGAGCGCCTGTCCGGCATCGCGGGCGACGCCTTCGAGGGCTCCCGTCCTTGCCTGGGAAAGTACTGACCCCGTCTGGTGCAGGTCATCCTCCCGTCCTCGCCCGGGCAGGCCCCGGACCAGGTGGTGAGGATGCGCCGAGGCCAGCCTGGCGAGGCTTGGGGTGTCGGCGGAACCGGCCCCAGCCGTCGGGCCCTGCTGGCGGCGTCGGCCACTGGTCCTCGCCGGGACCGGCTGGTCGGCTGGAACCTGCACGGCGGGAGCTGGGCCTCCACGCACCCGCAGGCACCTGCCCGCCGTCGGGCAATGCGCGGCAGGGACCCTGCGACGGGAGCTGCGGCGGGAGCTGGGGCGGCCGTTGCCGACACTGTGCCGGCGCCAGATGCACACGTGAAGGACTGAAGTGATGGACGCAGGGAGACATGGACGGCGACCTCGCGCAGGTGCTCGTACCGAGGAGGAGATCGCCTCCCGCCTGGACGCCATGGCGGCCCAGATCGAGCCGACTACGCCGACAGGACGTGCTGCTCGTAAAAGGCGTGCTCAAAGGCGCCATCTACGTCGTGGCGGACCTTTCCCGCCGCCTGCACCGTAAGGCGTGCCCTGGACTGGATGGCGGTGTCCTCCTACGGGTCGGGCACCAAGTCACTCCGGTGTGGTACGTATTCTCAAGGACCTCGACGCCGACCTGACCGGCAGGCACGTCCTGATCGTGGAGGACATTATCGACTCCGGGCTGACCCTGTCGTGGCTGGCGGGTAACCTGTCCTCACGCGGGGCCGCCAGCGTGCGTATTGCGACCCTTCTGCGCAAGCCTGATGCCCCTGAAGGTGGAGGTGGACGTGTCCCTACGTCGGCTGACATTCCCAATGAGTTCGTGGTCGGTTACGGCCTGGACTATGCTGAGCGCTACCGCAACCTGTCGTTCATTGGCACCCTGCGGCGCTGAGGTGTACCACCACTGAGGGGGACGCGGGCGACAGGTGCGCACCCGCGCGTGGCTGGTCCGCAGGCTCCTGCACCAGCGCCTTCAGAGTGGTGAGGGCATGATGAGGCCCGACGAGCAAGACCGTCCGCCTGTATGACGCCCTGATCCGCCTCAGGCCGGCGCTGTCCGTCGTACTGGGGCGACGGCGTCGTATTGTCGTTCCACGGCCAGGCAGCCGAAAGCATGCTGCTGGGGTGCCTGCTCGGTTTTACCTGTTTTGGGTTGTTGCCCCGTGCTATGGCTGGAATTAAAACAAGATCGGTGTGGTGGTGTGGTTGGGAGGTGCTCGAGGTCGTAGTCGAAGGTGCGGTTGGTGATGTAGGTGGTGAAGGCCGTGAAGGTTTTCTCCGGGGTGTCGCGTTGGAGGTTGGCGATGCTGGTTCTTGGCGGCGTCCCGTACGTGTTCCGTGGGGATTGTGGTCGGGGGGCGTAGGGAAGGTAGATGGGTGTTATGCGTCCAGGGGCCTGGCCGAGGCGTAGAGGTCGGTCAGGGCCCTGGCGTGGTGGAACCTGGCGTTGTCCAGGACGACCGTGGTCTTCTTTCCCTCGTCGGTCTCTCGTTGGAGGCGGCCCCGTCATGAGGATGGTCTGCTCGGTGTTCTGGTTTCCCTCGATGGGGTAGATCCTCGTCCTCCTGGTCGTCAGGCCCGGTGCCCCGAAGAACGACTGGCTCGCCTTCTCGCGGTCCACGTACAGCCTTGTTCTCCTTCCTCTGGGGAGCCACATGCGTCTTGTCTCGGCCTCGTGGCGGGCGCGGACCTCGTCGACAGTGTAGACCTCCCAGCCCTCCTGGAGCAGGTCGTTGACCTGGTGCCGGATCTCGGTCATCCGCCTGGTGATGGCCTCCTCGTCGCGGCGCTTGTCGAACGGGTCGGGGCAGCAGAGGCTCATTCCCAGGAAGCGCATGAGCAGCAGGTCAGGAGGAGTCCGACCTGTACTCGACTCCGAGTCCTGTCTGCACGACGTCCCTGAGGGCCGGGACGTCCCAGAAGGCGCCCTTGACTCCCGACTCCGAGGGCGGTCTGCTGAGAATCTCCTCCAGCTCCTCCTTCTGCGCCCTCCTGAGCTTCGCCGCGTTCTCGCCTCCGGCGTGACCGGTCACCACGGATCCCAGCCTGTACCTCCGCCATTCCGAGAGCCACTCGCGTACCGTCTTCTCGGTCCGCTCGACCATCTCCGCGATGATGTCCAGGCCGACGCCACGGGCAGCGTACACAATCGCCTCCGCCTTCATCCACACGAGCATGGGTGTCCGAGCGCTTCTTCCACCTGATGAGGACGTCCCGTTCCTCGTCCGTCATGTCGATCTGCACGAGGCCATCCTATACGAGACGCTCCGCAGACGTCAACCAGGAACCCCGCAGAAACCGCCCCAGAATACCGTTTTGTTTAATTCCGGCCATACCTCCTGGAGCCAGATATGCTGGTGCCCTGGGAGACGGTTCTAGCGGAGGGAGCCACGGCAGGAGGATTTCATGGAGTCCGCCGAGGGCTCCTGCCGTTCGTCTTCGTCGCGGTGAGCGACGACCCCGGATCTGGCTACCGGGGTTCGCCCGCCTGGGGGTGCGGGCGCGCGGGGCCGCTCATGCGGCGTGTGCGCCGCGTCCTGCGCTGGGCCGACTGGGCGCGCGCTACCTGGAGGAGGCCGAGCGTCACCTGGGTGATCGACCCCGATACCCCCGCAGGAGGCGCTACACTGGTACCAGTCCCGTCCGGGCCTCAGGAGGGCCGGGCTACGTCAGCGGGCAGGCACGCAGCCACCGGCCGGTCCCTGAGGACGACACCCCCTAGCCCCGGTCGACTGCCAACGCCAGTCGGCTCTCTGACCAGACCGCCTTCTGCGAGGGACGACACCCCGTGTCTGCCACTGGCACGTGCTATTGTCGCGCCAAGCTCCGCCACCAGACGAAGGTGTGCTGCGCCGTGTGGGACGGCGCGGACTGGCCGAGACCGTGACCGAGACCTGCTCCGCCCTGCGCGACGCCGTCCGGGAGGCTGGTGCCGCTGCAGACGTCCAGGAAGCTCATGGGCGTGGAGGGGCGGCGTCAGCACGGTACTTTGCCTGTGTCTCCGCGCTGTTGCCTGAGGGATGCGTTTTTACCGCCCGGAGCCGTCGCCCGCCTCTGGATCTTCCTAACGCGGCGCTGTCAGCCGCCTACGCGATCCTCCTGGGAGTGCGTGGGGGCGTTGCTGGCGGCCGGGCTGGAGCCCTCCCTCGGCGTGCTGCACTCATCCACGGACAAAACGCCCCAGCCTCGCCCTGGATCTGATGGAGAGGTTCCGGCCGCTGCTGGTGGACAGAACTGTTGTCGCGCTGCTGCGCACCGGGCGTTTGAGGTGGAGCACCGGTTCCCTCACCGGATGGTGAGGTGTGTGTAAACTGACGTGATGGTAAGAAGACGTTGGTGGACGGTTACGAGGCTACTATGCAACGTCAGGTCAGGGGCGCTGCCGGGTTTCTCCGGGACGTGGCGGCATCACTGACTGCCGCGAGGCCCAGTTGCTGGGGCGGGCGATTGTGGAACCTGGTTATGGAGTGGGTGGGGCGTCGTGGCGGTGACCGTGATAGCGGCCTGTGACATCTCCTCTGACCACCGGCGAGGGACGTCTGGCTGCTGAGTTCAGGGTGGGGGTACCGTCTGCAGGAGTCAGTGTTCCAGCTGCGGATCGAGGCCCGCTGACCTGCGGTACTGCGTGGTAGGATCAAGGACATGTATAAGAGTCCGACGACGTGGTCCATCTCTGTCTGCTGTGACGTCCTGTGCGGGACGGATGGAGGTCTGACGGCACGCGCCCGCGCTCGACGACGAGGGGCCTGTACCGGGGATCTGGTGAGGGGCGTGGTGCGGTGCCGGCGGGGTTGAGGCCGGTCGAGTCTGTGGTCTTGGTCACCACTACTGTGGTGCAGGGACACCCTCTCGACTGCCACTTTTCCGCATGGTCTCGTCCGAAAGCCCGGCGCCGGATCCGCCCCAGGGGCCGTCGGTGGCGAGTGGCGTCATACCAACGAAAGGTGGTGAAATGGACCCGTTCCGGCCACCTCCGGAAGGGCCTCCACAGGCCGGTGGCGATCCAGCCCCTGGAAACGTTGCAATCACGCGGCTCCAGAGGCAGGGGTCGGGGCACCCCGCACCGCTGGGTGCATTAAGACCTGTTGTCTCCAGCGCTCGAGCTGAGCCAGAACCGCCTGTCGGGGCACCCCGCACCGCTGGGTGCATGAGACAAGCGACAGACCTTGTCAATGCACCTCCGCCACCAGTCAGGGAGCACCCGCGCTGCGCTAGGTGCATTGAAGACCCGTAGGCGAGCAGGACGATCTCGCGGCGTCCTCGGTCAGGAGGCACCCGCATCCTTTAGCCCTCTTGGTGCGGACGGGCAGGGCGTGCTTGCGGGGTCGGGGCTCCTGGTCGCGCGGGTGAGGAGGCGGTGTGGGAGGACGTTTTGTGCACAGGGTGACGTCTTGCAGAGGTAACGAATCCAGGTTGTTTTCTGCGCAATCGGTTACTGCATGTGCACAAAATGTTCCCCTAGGCGGCCGCGCCGGCCCCAAGCGGGAGGGCCGTCTCCGGCCTGGTCTCATGAGTGCCTCCTGTGGCGTGATCAGCGGCAGGGGCCTGTTTGTGAGAGTGGGGTCGGAGGTGGGCTGTCAGGGGTCCCGTCTCATCAGTGCCTGCTGGTCGTGTCGTCCTGTAGGGGGCGGGGCGCAGGTGTTGCTTCGGGTTCAGGCAGCGTGCGGGTCGTGTGGGGTCGGGTGGTCATGCCGTCGCGCGGAGGTCGTGGTGCCTGCGTGGTGGCGTGGGGTCGTGTTGCACATTCATCCCGGGGGTCCTGGTGGGGTCAGTGGCGTGGTTCCAACGTTTTCTCGCCCTAGGGGGCGTCCAGGGGAGCAGGATGAATGTGCAACTCAGGCGCCGTTGCACGATTCATCCTGTTTCGGGCCCTGGTTTGCCAGGCAGATCCGCGATGGTCCCGCCGTTTACTGATCGCGGTTTGTAAAAAGAATGTATACGCTCCGGCTGACGGCCGCTCGCGAAACCGCCTGAGCCACCTGGGCGCCGCCTGAGCTGCCATGACCTGCCTGTGGGTGCCATCTGGAGCCGCCGTGGCCTGCCCGCAGCTGCCTGGAGTCACCCGCAGAGCCGCTTGAGTCGCCGTGGAGACGCCGCTCTGCGACCATCGGGGCTGGTGGCGTATAGGAGCTCACCGCCGAGAGCCGTCCGCAGGCCGTCCGCAACCACCGCAGGCGCCGCCTGAAGCCGCCGTGAGGTGCCTGCGCCGAGCCACCTCCTCATAGTGTGTCCCGACACTCTCAGGGGTGGAGACAGACCGCCCTCCCGTGCAGGATGACCCATGTCACAGCCACCGGAGGACGTCCCCATGCACCTGGTCGTGCTTGAGACGAGACTGGCAACCAGCGGTTCGTCTTTACCCGCTCCCGCGCCAGCGCGAGAACATCGGCGCCTCCTACCTGCATGACCATGCTCGCCCCTGGACGCTCGCCGCGGCCCAGGACCTGGGGATCGACGCCACCCCCGTCTCGGTGTCCTCCGGCAAAGATCATCTCCACGGTCCCCGACGAGCCCAGCGCCAGGCGACTCATTGGCGCCGTCACCACGCCAGGTCCTGGCCCTCGCCCCCGGCATGGACGTCAGCGGCGTCTTCGAGATCACGTCCTGACCGGGGACGAGCTCAGGACACTCACGTCGTCGCCAGCCGCTGCAACCTCGCCCGCCCCTCGGCCGAGCGCGCTTCGCCAGATCCCTACCTGGTGCGTGCTGACGACTCCTCCCGCCCGCCGCACCCGCCTCAAGAGTCCTCGGCGGCATGCCGCCGGAGGCGCCTACTCCTGCCCAGCCAGGGTCGGGCGCGCCTGCTCCCTCAAGGCCCGTAACCGGCTCGTGGCGGCCCGGGAGAGCACGAGCTCAGGCACGACGACGAGTTCATTGAGACGCCTGGCCAAGAGCCTGAAGACCTGGAGGACGCCTTCGACCCCGACCCCTTGGCGCAGGGATGCCGGTGACGCGCCAGGAGACGCGGCCACCACGCGGCCCGCGATCGACCTGTCCAAGATCGCCGTCATCCATTGACGGCAACGGCGTGGGCGCCATTGCTGCAGGACATTAAAGGCGAGCATGGACGGCATTCCCGCGGACGACCTCGACGCCGTCCTGTCCCCGCGCCGCGGTCCACCGGCACAGGCAGGGCCGTGCCGCCAGCAGGCAGACGCGCCGCTGAGCGAGGCGAGCTGCGCCGCTTCCTCCTGGCCGTCAACGAACGCCTTGACTCACGTGGTCAGGGAGTCGTTCTTCGGGCCTGGCGCGAGATCGCCCAGTGGTGGGCCCTGGAGCAGGAGGGCGGGCCGGGTCGCGAGGACGATGCAGGAGGACGGGCCCTGCTCTGCCGCGTCATCCCGTGGTGCCTATCCTCCTGGGCGGGGACGACCTCACGGTCCTCACCGAGGGGCGGTACGCCCTGCCCTTCGCGGCCTCCTACCTGACCGCCTACGAGGCTGACCAGCCAGGACACGATCCTCCGTCACCTGAGCCCCCAGGCCCGGCGCGACAGCGTCCCACCCCCATGACGCGACCGCCGCCGGGGCCGCCGTCGTCCGTCGCTTCCCCTTCCACCTGGCCTACACCCTGGCCGAGCGCCTGGTGGCCGAGGCCAAGAAGGTCAGGCAGGCAGAGGCAGGAGTGCTCACCTGACCTACCGCCTGTTCGACTCCACCGCTGGCCGACGCCGGGGGCTGCTCAAGGGCTACGAGACCTTCACCGCCCGCCCCCTACCGCCTGGACGCCACCGTGGCGGGACGTCTGCGCCCGACGCCGAGGACGACCACGCGACAGCCTCCCTGCCCCACGGGCCGCAGGCGCCGTCCCAGGCCGCGCAGCCCCGACGCCCTCCCCGAGCCTGCCGCCTCCCGGAGCGTCGAGCCCGACCTGAGGGCACCTCGTGGGCGCACATGTGCGACCTCAGCCGCTGCTTCCGGGGCCTGGGCGTACCGGGACGGCCCGCCCCACGGACGCCCCGGGCGCCGGACCCGACGCCCGGCACCACCTCCTTCCCCAAGACCCGCGCCGCCCGTATGCATGGCTCCTCCTCGACCGCGCCGCCGCCGACGGGCGGGAGGCAGGAGGAGCTGACCAGGAGGATCGCCGACGAGTGGGCGGACGCCCGCCGGGTCCTGGGCGAGGACCTCGTTGACTTACGATCGGTGACCCCCGTTGCGTCTTCGACCTCGATTGAGGCTCACCGACCTCCTCCCAGCGTCCTCACCACGGCGGGGCCGACTCCGCCAGGCCGGCTGCCGTGCGGGGCCGGTCGGGAGCGCACCACCTCAGCGACCGCCTCAGGAGGACCAGTGACGCGAGCCGAGCACACCCGATCTCATCCTCCGCCTGACCCTGACCTCCGACTGGGGCGTGGCCACGGGCGCCGGCGTGGCCGGGGAGTGGACGCCGTCATCGAGAGGAGGATGGCCGCCCCGTCGTCCGCGGCACGGTGATCACCGGGCTCATGCGCGAGCAGGCCTCAACGCCGCCCGCCCCTGGACGGCGCCCGCCCGGACGGCCCCTGGGCGGCCCTGGCCACCACCCTGTTCCGGCACCCCCACCCAGCCGCGCCTGGTCGCCTTCTCCGACGCCCCGGTCAGCGTCACCCCGCCACCGCGCCCGACGACGCCCGCGCCCCGCCACCCACGAGGTCGTCGGCGTCTCCATTGACGCGGAGACCGGGACCGCCAAGGGACGACTTCCTGCGCTTCCTGGAGCGCCTGGCTCCGGTGTCGGCGAGTCCGCCGTCACCCTCCTGACCGAGACCCTGGACCGCACCCCCGTCACCTGGAGCCCGCGGCAGTCGCGGACGCCCGGCTCCTGCTGGCCCCTGGCCGCCCAGCTCGTGACCGCCGTCGGCTCGGACCCGCTCCAACGGCGACGGCGCCTGCCAGGCCCTCCTGTGCGACGACGACGCCGAGCTGGGACGGCAGTGGTGCGCTGAGGTCGTGCGCCGGCTCCAGGCCCCGGGGGCGGTCCGTGCACCCCACCTGCCCACGCTGGCCACCAGCGAGCCCGCCCGCCTGGCCGCCCAGCCGGTGCCGCCAGGACCGGTGGGGTGCTCCGCCCCGGCCGGCACCGCTCCGGGTGGTGCCCCAGGTGCCGTCAGGCCGCCCTGCCCGGCCCGGTCCTGCCACGGCAGCTGAGCCCTGGCCCCGCTATGGCGGCCGAGCTCACCCTCACCATTGTCCTGACCACCCCGCTGGTCTCCTACGACGTGCCCTACTCCAACGAGGTCCGCTCCTGGACTTCCTGCGCGGCACCGTCCTGCTGCCCTGGGTCCACTCCCCGCCTGCGCCACGCCTTCGCGGGCTCGGACCTGGTGCGCGACGCGGTGGTCACCGGGCGCCTGCGCGTGAGCGACGCCACCCCGGTGGTGGGCGGGTGCGGGCCCGCCTGTGCCCTGGTGCTCTCCCGCCCCAGCGTCCCAGGGGCGCGCCAGGAGACCCTGGAGATCTGGAACCCGCCTGCTCCGTGGCGAGCCGTCGGAGGTCCACGTCCCCTGCGCCCGGCTACGTCTTCTACCCCTGACGGGGCGGACGCCGCCACCGGCGCACCCGGCGGCACGGGCTCGCAGGCGCGACCGCCTCCGGCCCCACCGTCTGCCTGGGCGCCCCTGCCTGACCGGGCGGCAGTCCACCGCCATGGACACCGCCACCGGCACCGTCGCCACCGGGCAGCTCTTTATGGTCCGCGCCATCCCGCCGGGTCACGCTCCAGGCCCAGGTGAGCCTGTCGGCGGACCTGTACGACGCCGCGGGTCCCGCCTGGCCGAGCTCCTGTCCGTCCCCGCCCGACTCGGCTCGCGGCGGTTCTCCGGAGCTACGGGCAGGTCGTCTGCCAGGCCGGGCGGGCTGACATCAGTCTTAGGGCCGGGGGCCACCCTGGGGCCGGGGGCCACCCCGAGGGCAGGGCGGGCCACCAGCCGCTCAGGTCCCGGTGGTGCCCCCGGGCGCGGGTGGCGCTGGAGGCGCGAGTGCCCCGGAGGTGCGGGTGGTGCCGCCGGGGACGGCGTGACCGTCTGGTGCACCTCGGACCTGCTCGCTGCGCTCGCCCCGCCTGGGCCCGGTGGACGGGATGACGGGCCGCTGCGCGCCCTGGGAGGGGTATCGAGCTGGAGCTCGTCGGCTCCTCCGGGCCCCGTCGCCCCTAGTCCACCTCACCCCGGCCCTCAGGGACAGGGTGCCCGCGCCCTTCGCCCCGGCGGCTCCCCGGCCTGACCGCGGTGGTCGGCCGGGCGCAGGACGCCCGCTACTCGGCGAGCCTGCGCTACCGGCGGGTGGACGGCTGGTCGGCGGCCGACCAGCAGCCCCGTGCCAGCCGCGTCGCCGTCCAGGCGGGCTCTACCCTCCGTGTGCGCCACCGACCCCGGTGCCATGGGCTCGCTGCGCCGCCACCTGGCCCGCCTGGAGCGTGACGGCGTCGGGCTGCTGCGGGAGCAGGGCTACGGGCGTATCGCCGTGGGGCACCACGTTCCTGGGGCCGGGCGGACGTCATCCGGGCGCGCGTTCTCCAGCAGTCCGACTTCACCACGGAAGGGCAGGGACAATGAGGCGTGACCCGCTACGAGGTGGACCTGCGTCTGGTCACCACCTCGCCCTGCACTCCGGCGGGGCCGAGCACCAGGTCGACCGCTCCCGTCCCTGCCGCTCCCGGCCGGGACCGGGCCAGGAGGCGCCCCGGCGCGAGAGCGAGCCGCGGCGTTTCGTCCGCGACGGCTGCGGTCGTCCGGTCCTTCCCCGGGCGCTCGGTCAAGGGGCGCCCTGCGAGGCCGCCTGGGTGAGGGCTACGGCGGGCGGGCCGGTGGGGACGACACGGAGCCAGCCGGTTTTGACCGGCTCCCTGCCCTGTGGGGCGGCGGGCGTGCCGGTTCCTGAGGTCCACACGATCGCGCTCGACGGCGTGGAGATGGTGGAGCGGATGGGCAACGCCGTGAGACCGCTACTGGGGCAGCGCCAGGGGACACCGCCCTGTTCAGCCACGAGATCGTGCCCGCCGGCGTACCGCTCAGGCTGCACCCTGTCCAGCCAGGTCGGCAGCGTCCACGACGACGGCGACCCCCAGGGCCTGGAGAGGCTGCTGGGCCAGGTCCTGGGGCTGCTCCAGGCCGGGCGGGTCAGCCTGGGCGGGCGCCAGAACGCCGGGTGGGGCGGGGTGCGGCTCGAGTGACGCCGGGACGAGGCGTGGACGTCGCCCGCTACCGCCTGGACGGCCCCGACGGCCTGCTCGCCCTCCCTTGACGGCAGGGGCGGTACCGCGGCTGTCCCCCTGGTGCGCCGCCCGACCCGGGCAGCTCACCGTGACCGTGACCTGGGACAGCCCCACCGGCATCCTGGTGGCCGAGCCCCCGGGACAAAAGGAGCAGAGGGGCGACCATGAGACCGTGGACACCCTCCCTCTGCGGACACGCTCCCGCAAGGGCCGCGACCCCAGGACGCTGGCACCCTGGTCCTGCCCGGCAGCTCCGTGCGTGGCGCCCTGCGCAGCCGGGCCAGCCGGATCGCACGCACCGTCCTGCTGGCCCGGTCAGCAGCTCCCGAGGCAGGCGGACTGGTCACCACCGGCGTCCACGACCAGCTGGCCGGGGACCCGCCGCTGGTGCACGACCTCTTTGGCAGCACCGAGCGCCGCGGCGCGCTGCGCGTCCTGGACACCTCGCCCTGGGGCGGACGCAGACGCTCAAACGCACCCACAGCACCGGTGACAGGTGGACCGGGGCGTGGTCGACGGCGGCCTGTACGCCGAGCAGGTGCCCGCCCCCACCACGCGGTGGGACAGCATCACCCTGGTGGTGGACCTGGCGCGCCTGGGGGCCCGGGACGGCGTCGGGCTGCGCTGTGCCTGCTGGGGCTGGTCCTGGCCGAGCTGGCCACCGGCACCCTGCCCCTGGGCAGCCGGGGTACCGCGGACTGGGGAGGTCAGGGTCAGGGCCCTGAGCCTGACCGGTGACACCAACCTGCTGGGCGGGCCCTGGGAGATCCCGGGCAGGGGGCCGAGGGGCGGCACCGGCGTCGCCCGCGACCTCCTGGCCCGCCTGCGCACCCTGAACGACGAGGTCGGCGGTGCGGGCTGGACGGACTACCTCGTGGACGCGCCGCGCACGGCACAGGACGGTGAGTGAGATGACGCAGGAGCAGGATGCCGGGACCGGCCTGTTTACCCAGGACATTAGACAGGCCCGGGACCTGGCCCAGGGCTGGGCAGGTCCGGGGACCTGCCCGCCCTGGAGGAGGGCGCCTGGGGCGTGGAGGTGGGACGGGGCCGCCACCGCAGACCATGTGCTGGGACGCCTGGGGACCGGGGGTGGACAGGGCTGGCGTTCACCACCCGGGGCACCCACGTCCTGAGGGACCGTGGCGTCGGACGGCCTGGGGGACACCGCCGGCACCGTGGTGGAGCTGGACACCGTCTACGAGCTGCGGCTCTGGCAGCCCGACGGCGGGCCGGAGCCGGGGGTGGCAGCCCACGAGCTGCGCTGGCTCAGCAGGGTCGGGGTGCGCCGGGGATCGGTGTCACCTCCCCAGGGCCGACGGCGCCCTGCCGGGGCGGGTACCGGCGCGAGGCAGGCGCTTCGGCCTGCCCTGGAGAGCTGCTGGTACCGCCGGAACCGCTACCTGGAGCACCGCAGCGCCTCCCGCTCCGGCGCATCCCGGCCGTATGACGGCCCTGGAGGTCTTCACCAGGGAGCCGGTCTGCAGGGAACACAGTCTTTACCGACGAGATCCTGACAGGGAAGGTGGACGTGAGATGGGTGAGTTCCTCCGCCGTCAACCGGATCCCGGTCCTGCGGCGGGCGGCGGCACGAGCTCGTTGACGGCGGCAGGCTCCCCGCCGCCCGCTTTACCGACCGAGGCTGGCGCGACCGCCTCCACCCCGCAGGTGGTCGGGGACCATCGACCCTGCGTATGACGCTCATGGCCCCGCTCGTCCTGGGTGAGCAGGATGCGTCACCCGACGGCAGGCAGGCGGGCACCGTCACCTCCCCCGGGACACCAGCAGGGGGCGTCGTGGTCCCGTCGACCATGGTCAAGGGCATGCTGTCGCGCGCCACGAGGCCCTGACCGCCTCACGCTTCCGTGCCCTCCAGCCGCGTGCCGACCGCCTCACCTACCGCTCCGACGCCGCCGACTCACTGCGGCTCGTGCCCCTGCGGGTGACCAGGGTCAACGAGGACGGCAGCCTGGAGGCCGAGCTGCTGGCCGGGTCGTCCACACAGACCGTCAGCCACGACGGCAAGAGGATCCCGGTCATGCGGGCGGCAGCCATGCAGACCGGCTACAAAGGGCAGCGCGACCCTGGTCCTGGATGGCAGGGGGCGCAGGCTCACGGCCATGACCCACCACCGCAAGCAGCTGCGCTGCCACCTGGCCCTGTACGTGCACGGCAGCGGCAGGTACGCCTTCTGGCACGTGACCCACCTGGGGGTCGGGGAGGCGGAGCCGGAGGAGGCCTTTACCGTCGGTGGGGAGTCCGCGATCCCAAAGTACGGAACGAGTACGACGTGACCGGGTGCGTCTACCGGACCGCGAGCGACCAGGACGCGGAGCAGCCCTGGCTGCTGTACGAGAAGAAACGCTACGAACGGGTGTTCTTCACTGAGAAGGAGCCGCTGACCGTCACCATTACCCCGAGGTGGCCAGAGGCTACACCATTGTGGCCAACAGCTACCGTGAGCAGCGCGAGGAGGAGGAACGCCGGCAGGTCAGGCAGGGCCGGACCCAGAGACCCAACCGGTGACCGACGAGGGCCTTCGCCCGGCAGAGGCGGGCACCTGGGCTCGCCGAGGGCGACCTCGCCTACGCGCTGCTGGGAGGAGCTACCGAGGACAACACCCTCATCAGGGGCGTGGCGCCAGGGTGGTCCAGCTCGTCCCCACGCATGATCGGGACGACGCGCCTACGACTCCTCCCCAGGACCTGGGACGCCCAGGGGTCCTCCCCGGCCTCCCGCTGTGAGGCCAGCGCGGCGGACCGGCTCTTTGGCTACGTCGTCCAGGACGCCCCGGAGGCGTCGGGGGCGACGTGGCCGCCAGGGAGGGCGGGTCGCCGTCGGGGTCGTGGACACGAGGTCAGGCCCAGGTCACGCGGCGGCGGTGAGCTCCTGGCACCCCTCCTCAGCCCCAAGCCCGCCTCGGCACGGCGGTTCCTGACCGACTCAGGACCGGCCGGACACCCGGCCGACGGTGGCCGTCCCTGCCGCGCCCCGAGGCTCTTACGGGCCAGTGCCTGGGCCTGGCTGCCTGCCCGGTCCACCGGGGCGTCCTGGGGAGGAAGGGCTGCCGCAGAGGCCTGAGCGTGCCGCCCCAGGAGGGCTGGACGTCCCCGCGGACACGGTGACGCCTGCGCGTGCGCGACTGGCTGGAGACGGGCAGCGTCCTGACCTGCCGGCTGCGGGTGGACGACGTCGAGCCCGAGGAGCTCGCGGCGCTCCTGTGGCTGCTGGACCCCAGGAACCCTCGTCCCGGCCTCCGAGCGCACCGGACAGGCCGCGGGCTTTATGCGCATGGGCCTGGGGCAAGCCGCTGGGGCTGGGGGTGGTCAGGTGGAGTCCCCGAGGGCGGCGTGCGCGTCCACACCGGGCAGTCCCCTGGCGGACGGCTACCAGCAGCCTGGAGGGGTGCCTGGGATGGTGCCCCGACCCCGCCCCCACCCTGCCCGACGACGTCCTGGACGTCCTGGACCGGCTCCCTGGGTCAGGGCCATGCAGCGTGCGGCCCTACGGCTACACCGACGGGATCCCCGTACGCCGCATGAGCCTGAAGGAGAACCGGGCCAACAACCAGACCGAGGCAGGCCCAAGGAAGGACGCGGGCAGTCCCCACCACTGGCGGACCCCCGAAGCCGCTCAGTATTGAGATCCCGGCCCGGCGACAGGGCAGGCGGGTCCCGGGCGCCGCAGCGGCGCGGAGGCTACAGGGGCCTGGGGGCTACAGGGGCCGTCGATGGTGAGCACAGACTGGTCAACCTCAACCCGCACGAGGTGGTGCTCTAGGCGACGGGCAGCACTGGTCCTGCCGCCGTCGGGCACGGTCCCCGCCTGGTGCTGGGTGGCGGCACCACGGTACCGTGGGCGCCCTCGGTGCCGGAGGCGGTACCGGGAGGAGACGGTGACGCTGTCCCTCACCTACAGGGGAGGGCCTGCTGGGAGCTCGACCCCCGCCTGCGACCCGCAACCAGGGGTGTTGTATGTCACCAGCAGGGCGTCGCTGAGCACTGCCCGCAGCGGGACGACCTGGCCTGGCCCCCACGAGCTCGTCCGCGATACGGCGGGCGCCCTGTCGGCGCTCGCGGCCTGGCCACGGTGGGACCCCTCCCGGCCAGAGCGGAGGAAGAGCTGCTATGACCATGCTCATTCACGTTGTCGGCCGCTCGGACCTGGGCGTCGGCACTGGCAGGAACGCCGGTGAGCTGGACCCGTCGCCCTGCGCAGGGCAGAAGCTGAGGGCCCTGGTGGGGCGGCTCCGGTCGTCCTGCGAGCTGCCGGTGACGGCCCGGGCCCCGGTGCCCGGACGGTGTGCCGTCGGCGACGCGTGCATGAGCCCGGGCCCTCGGTGCCCGGACGGTAGGCCAGCCCCTGGGACGGGCCCCCACCGAGCAGACCCTTCCTGAGGAGGCTGTCCGCGTGGTGCAGGCGCTCCCTTGACGGCGTCCACCCCCGACGCGCAAGACCGCGGAGCAGGCCGACCGGGTCGAGATCGCCCGCCCTCACGAGGGGACGCCGCTGTACAGCATCCTGTAAGGCGCTCGTCCAGTACGGGCGCGGACGATTGACCTGCTGCTCGTGGCCACCCGTAAGGGACGTGGGGCGCACCGAGCCGTACCTGAGCCGTGCAGAGTGCCTCAGTGAGCCCGGTGCGTGCCCGGGCTGCGCGACCACACCGGCGCCACGCTCCGCTCGGGAGCCGGTCCCGTAGCGGACCTGTGGCTGGAGGACCTCATGAGCCGAGTCGACCACCGCCTGACCGACTACTGCGGCCACGTGGCGCTCGCCTTCGGCTCGGGCGCGACCGCCTTCTCACTGTCCCTCGCGGGACCGTGGCCTGCCCAGGCCGACGAGTGGTCCCTGATCCTGGCCGGTGAGGCGGCCCGCCCGTATCGAGGACATGTCCGTCACCGGGTGACGGCACACACCCGGAGCGGGCGGTTCCTGGGCCTGGGCTGCCCACCTGCCTGGAGGACCGCGACAACGACGACGTCGTCACGCCTGTCCAGGTAGCGCGCCGAGCGGCAGATAGAGCCACCCGACGTCCCACGACCTCGGTGAGCTCTTGCTGTGCGACCTCGCCTGGGGACCAGGCGGGGATGGCGGCCCAGGGCCTGGCTGGTGGCCGAGTACCGCAGTCGCAGGGAGCAGTCGCATGGGGACTCGGGGAGGCCCCGAGCAGGTTACCGACCAGGTGAGGCAGGGAGCGAGACCGCCCCGCTCGGCTACGTCCTGGGGGACCTGGAGAAGGAACGGACAGCAGGGTGCTCCTGCCGCACGACGTGGCTGCACACCAAGCTACTCAATGATATGTGCGTTAGCACGCCACCCTGACTTGGTGTCATGGGGCGGGAACCGGTTCCGGACCAGCCGGGCACCGAAAGGCGACCAGGAAGACGCTAGGACCAGGCGGGCGGGGTGGATGGGACCAGCCCGGACAGCAGACCGGCCCGGACAATGGGACAGACCCGCGCGGGCTCGAGTGGGCTACCCTGGGGCGGCCGTAGGCGGTGGACCGCTGGCCGACCTGCTGAGCAGCTGCGGATCGAGCGGCCCCGACTGGCTGTCGTGGCCGGGCGGGGACATTGCCATGGTCTGCGCGGTAGCCCCGCCCCCAGAGCGACCGCGGTACCGGGTGGACCACCCCTCCCCGGCGGAGCAGATTCTCCACGGCCTGCCTCACGAGGATCTGGCAGGTGCGCCAGGCGACGGGTGGCGGCGGGCCGTTCGCTCACCTCATGCTCCTGGCCTCCCAGGACATGGAGGACTACCCAGAAGGAGAGGCAGAAGATCAGGTGCCTGACCGCCAGGTGAGCCACCCGGCGGGTGAGGGTTCCGGGCCCGACGGCCTGGCGGGAGGCCTGGGTGCGTGGCCTCCGGCCAGGACCAGGGCTCTTCGACGGCACCGGCGTCGACCTGTGTGTGGTGGTCCTCTAGCCAGGACCAGGGCTGGCTGCCCACTGAGCCCGCTGACGTGCGGGTGACCTTACGGGACGGCTTTTAGTCGGTATGAGGACGCCAGCTGCCCAGATGGCGGCCTTTAACGCGCCTGCGTGAGGGTGTCAGGACGGCTCACCCCTGGACCCCCGGCCGCGGGCGGTGGTCGTCACGCGGCGGGGAGAAGCAGGGCCCTGCTCGCGGCACTGCAGGTCGCCCAGGAGTACGGGGCTGGGCGCGGGTGCCGGTCTTCTGGTCTCGGGCACCAGCCCGCCTGCAGCTCGCAGTCTCCCAGGGGCGTGAGCACTGCGACCCACCAGTTCGGGCTCGATGCACGCGCGCCAGGTCCTGATCGAGGCTGCGCATTTTCTGCCTGCGGCATCTGGACCTGCTCACCGCCGCGCGCCTCCTGCGCCTGGGATCCCCGAGGGCGCTCGCTAGCCGACCAGGCCCAGGACCTGGCCCGTGGGCTGCTGGAGCCAGCGGGTGCTGACGACATGACGTCTACGCCCCCGGCTGCTCGGTCGTGCGGTGTGCCCGGATGTGGCCTTCTGTCCGCCAAGCCCGATGCCCGGGCACTGCTCATGACCATAGTCGGCGAGCCTATGCCGACCGGACGCACGCTTGTGTCCTCCAGAGGTCCAACGACAACCTGGAATCCTGGAAGAGAGCAAAAGGCGGCGGACCTTTCGTGTAGTGGTGCGCGTGCGATAACACCACGGTCACCCACGGGCCGGGCGATAGGATCCGTTCACGCCGTCGCCTGCGCTATTACCGCTTCGCAGGCTGGGGCCGTGAACGTCGCCAGGGGACACTTTTGAGGTTGACTACGGGCTGCTGGAGCGCCCGTCGCGGCGGTGCGTGACAAGCCGGCGTCGAGCTGACGACTGGGCGCAGCGGCGCGACCTCGATGAGAAGATGGGTCAGCTGGTGAGGCGCGTCCCGTCGGAGCTGCGCGCCCGCCTCCACGATCCACCACCCCCATGCCGTAGGCGGTGTGCGATCCGGCGTTGGTAAAGCCGGCACAGGGCCATGAGCGGAGAGGACCTGCGCTGTCGCCCCGGGGCGTGCGCTAATACGCAGCTCACCCGTATGCAGGCCACGATCCGGTTCGCGGAGAGCCTGCCCCGGCCGTCACCGCGCGGCATGGCCAGGCCCACCTCCACGGGCTCGGTACGCGGTCCACGGTGGTGAGCGCCTCCGCCAGGGCCTGACGGTCGGGCAGGCAGCGGTCCCGTCGAGCTGAAGCGCACCAGCGGGCGTCAGGGCTCGCCGCCAGGAGGCTGGTGAGACGCCCGGCACTGCCTACCCCGGCTCGAGAACACCGTGGGGTGAGCAGGCGCACCACCGCGTGACTGTCGGTGTTCTGCGCCTCAGCTCGGCGGTGCGATGCTCACCACCTGGGCGCTGCGCGCCGCCGAGGCCACGGTGCCCCGGCCCCCGTCACCTACCGAGCGGCGCCGCCCGGTGAGCCGGCCGTCGGTGTCCACCAGGCGGTCGTCCAGGAACCGCAGCTCGAACCCGTACGTCACCGCCCGACGCCGTCGTCTGCCCCACGCAGTACGGCTTGGGGCCGCCCAGAGCGTGCGGGGCCGACGCCAGGGCCGGCAGGGACCGGGCCCGCTCGGGGCTGACGCCCTCAGGCGGGTCCAGCACCCGGCCCCAGGCCGCGTGCAGGCGGCGGGCGTGAGCCTCCACGGGGCAGGGGGTCGAACTCGATAAAGACGGTGGTGGGCGCGGCGAGCCTTCCTGGCCCGTGAGGGCCGGACCGCTGCCGGGGTGAGGGCCGGACCGCTGCCAGGACACCGTGTCACACGACGTGCGTGGTACCTGGCATGACACAGTAGACGCTGAGCCCTGAGCCTGCCGTGACAGCCTTTATGAATGTCGGTGGCCCCGGTGACGCACGCCTGGTGATCGTTATCGAGGCACGCAGACCGGTGACTGGGACGAGGCCTTCCAGCCAGCCGGCGTCCGTGGCACACGAGGACCGCCACCTTCCGCACCCGGGCCGGGGCCAAGAGCCCCCGTGACGTCAGGCGGCGGGTGCTCCACCGGGAGGTCGCCGAGAGGCTGCTGGACAACGACGTCCGCCACCCGTCGTCCTCGACGCGCAGGAGGCTCCTGACTAATGCTGCCTGACGGGTGCGTCCTGGTTCTCGAGCGTGCCTCGGAGTGCTCCATATCGGTACGCAGTCGGTGCCGGGACAGCCTTTATGGTGGTGGTCCACGCACATGCGGCCAGTCTACGCAGCGGGCGCTCCGAGACCTCTTCCAGAGCGGGTACCGGAGGACCTCCCTTGCCGTGGTCGGGGACCTGCTGGTGCGCACACCGCACGACGTCGGTTTCGGGCTCCAGTACAACGCCACTGAGCGACCGCACGGTCCGCTGTTCACCGTGGTCTGGGTCCCTTACCGCGACGCCGTGGCGGCGGTGGAGGGCGTCCGCGCGCCTCCCCGGGCCAGGAGGTCCTCGCCGGGATGAGGCCGCTGCCGGGCGGGGCGCGGCTGAGGCGTCGCATGAGTGCGTCGTCGTCGGGTGGCAGATGGCGTGGCTGCCGTCGAGCTCACGGAGCTGGGGGAGGAGAAGCTGGCGGAGGTGCGCGGCACCACCCACCTGCTCTCGCAGAGTCTGGTCAGTGACCCGTGAACGAGAACGTCGTCGCTCACTGCAGCGCCAGGAGGACAACTGGGGGCCGCGGGCGCCTGGCGCAGGTCACCACCCACCTGGACATCTACCTCCTGGTGCTGCTGGGCCGGGCGCGGGTCAAGGAGCTCTCCAGCCGTCTGGGGCAGGCCGCCGCCGAGCTGCGCTCCCTGGTGGGCTCGACCTCGGAGGGGGTTACCACGGGTGCGCGCCACCGGCCGCCCTGCCGATGTCGGGGACGCGGACCAGGGCGGCACGAGGGCGGGCGCAGGCCCGGCCCCGAGAGCGAGGCGGTGCCCGACGCTCGACGCGGCTATCGACAAAGCCATTACGCTGGACAGCGAGGCCGTGGTCTTCCTGGCCGGGGAGTGGTGGACCGACGTCACCGACGCGCCCCTGGGCGACCGGCTCCTGCGGTGGATGCAGGCCACCGGCGGGCTGGAGCGCTCCGTCCAGCAGGTCGTGGAGCAGGTCCACCAGCTCCGTGAGAGCGTCCAGAACCTGCTGGGGCGTCGGAGGCAGCGCGTGAGCTCGAGCATGCGCTCCAGCCGGGTGATGGAAGGCCCTGGCCGTCCTGGCGTTCGTGGGGGTGCCGCTGGGCGTCGTGCTGGAGCTGTGGGTCAGCTGGGACCCGAACCGCGGCGTGGGGACCGGGGGTGTCGGCCTGGCTCCTCTGGCGGGCATGATCCTGGCCAGTATCGGCGTGGGGCTGGCGCTCACCGTGCTCATTGGGGGCCGGTCATGGTCGGATCACCCGGTCCCGGTCGGACCGGGGGTCCCGGTTGGATCAGGGGTCCGCCGAGTCCTGAGACCGCGGGGCCCGACCAGCCCCGCGTGAGACCAGCCCCGCACTGAGCCGAGCCGTGCCGACCCGAGCTGCGGGGGGCCCGTCCCGACGGGAGGCGCGTCAACGCCCTGGAGGGTGGGGCCAGCGCCCGGGCGGCCGATTTTCGATAGAGAGTGCACACCGCCGTCGTCTGTTACGATACGGTTACGTCTTGATCGTCCCGACGACAGGAGATGACGAGCGTGACCACGCCTGAGTACCGCGTCCCAGACCACACGCAGACGTGTGGTCGGCCCCTCAACGCCCTCGTCCTCATCCTCATACGCCTCCGCCGTCGTCATCGCCGGTCATGCACCCGGGCCCGGGCGCCTCGGGCGGCCCCCGGCTCAACAGCACCGCGGACCTGCTGCGGGTCAGGGGCCTGTCCGGCACCGTGGCCACCCTGGGGACCGTGAGCGCCGGTGACGGGGGCGCCATGTCCCTACTCGGTCACCGACTCGTTGCCTGCCGGTGACCTGGGGACAGCGGTGTCCCTGGCCCGACGGGCGGTGGGCGGTGCCCGAGGCCTGCCCACCGCGCCGCGGACCGTGCCCGATCGGCCGCCGTCGAGGACACCGTGGCCCGTGCGCGACCTTGCCGCCGCCGAGGCTGCACTGGGACCCGGGCGCGCAACACCCCTGTCCGACCAGGTCGTCCACGACACCCAGGCCGCCCCGCCGTGACCGCCTCCGCGTTCGTCGGCATGGTCCCTACAGGCTGGGACTGCAACACCACCTGCGTGGCGGGTGGGAACACGCAGGTGGGCCAGGCGGTGGACTTCGACGACGTCGGGGGCGGGCTGGGGCAGGCGAGCAGACTGGCCCGGTGGTTCACGTCACGGGGACCTGTGGCTCGACACGGACGGGCAGTGCCAGCGCGGACGTCCTGTTCTTCTCCAACCAGGGGCACGCCGGGACCCAGCCCGGTGGCGCCCCTCGCTGGCAACGTCTACCACACCGCCGTCTACCTGGGGACGGCAGGCCCGTCCACGCCACGGTCCACTCACGTCTCGCCGGGGTCACGTGGACGCGCCTCGCCAGCCTGCAGGCGGGACTTGACCTTCGTGGCCCGGCCCTCACGGCGTCACCGTCTCCACCGGCCTGCCGGCCCAGTATGGCTGGGCAGCCGGACCAGGGTGACGGGCAGCATCCCCAGGGTAACGGGCAGCCGGACCAGGGTGACGGGCAGCATCCCCAGGGCGACGGGGCTCAGGCAGCCGCGTCTGCCTGCAGGGCTGACAGGTTGACCCACGCGCACTTTTCGCCTCCCCGGACGGGGCTGGCGGGGGCCGGAGCGCCTCCTGGCACGGGCCTCCTGCAGGACGGCCTGACGTCATGAGCACGCTGAGTGCGCCCGCCGAGGGCACCGGTGCCGTCCACGCCGGCGGCGGCGTCCACATCCCACGGCACCGACGATCCGGCGGCGTGTCCTCGGCGGCCATGATCGAGGCGCCGCCGTCACCACCATGGCTGGTCAGGGGCGTGACCGACGGGGTGGCGACCGGCGGCCGCCTCCGCCAGCGGCCTCGATCCTGGCCCGGTTTCGACGGCACCCGGGGCAGCAGGACGATGACGGCTGAGGGGCTTCGGCACTTTGCCGCGGATGCCGTCGGGACGGCTCACCACGAGCGCGTTCATCGCGCACACGGGCTTGCCCGCTGCGCGCGCGGGGCCGGGCTGCCTGGGCCACGCCGGGCGCGAACGAGCAGCGGGCGAACGCGGGTCGCCAGTATCGGCTACCGTCGGGTCGGCACAACGCGTGAAGGGATACCCTCGCACGAACCACACGGTCGGCTCGTGGAGAGCCGCCCCTCCGGCCACCCGGACAAGGCGCCAAAGGGCCAGGGCCCCATGGGCCGTAGCAGGGTCTGGCGAGGCGGCCCCTGGGCAACCCGCTGACCTGGGTCACGCTCGTCCTGCTGGCCGTCCTGGGCGCTGGAGCCTGCTGACGCCGCGAGCGGCTACCGCAGCGTGGACACCTCCGGTCGGCCTGGATATCCGCGAAACAGCGCCTCCACCGTCAAGTCCGTGACCATCATCGACGGCACCCAGCGCGTGGAGCTGGATCTCACCGAGCCCACACCGCTCAAGGCCAAGAAGGAAGGGCAGGCCGACCAGGAGATCGGTACCAAGGTCCGCCCGTCTCGCACCTCCGCGGGCCAAGCGGCTCGATGAGCTCGTCAGGCCGCAGCGTCCGGTGGCTACGCAACTCGGTGGTGCCCACCTCCAGCTGGTGGGCTCACGCTCCCAGCTCCTGCTGCCCATGGTCCCGTTCCCTGGCGCCTCGCGTGGTGGCTCCTGGGACGCATGCAGGGCGTGGCGCTGAGCACGGCTTCGGCCGCTCCAAAGGCCAGGTGAGAGAGAGGAGAGCCCGACGTCACCTTCACGCGGACGTCTCGCCGGGGAGGACGAGGGCCGTCGAGGAGCTCCAGGAGATCCAGGAGTTCCTCTCCGAGCCGGAGAAGTTCCAGGCCGTGGGCGCCAAGATCCCCAAGGGCGTCTCTGCTCACGGGCCCTCCGGCACCGGTAAGACCCTCCTGGCGCGGGCCGAGCCGAGGCCAGCGTGCCCTGTAACTTCTCCATGAGCGGCTCGGAGTTCGTGGAGATGTTCGTGTGTGTGCGTGCGTCGCGCGTGCACGCTGTTCGAGCAGGCTAAGGAGAACGCCCTCGCGATTGTCTTCGACGAGATTGACGCCGTCGGGCGCCACCGCGGATCCGGCGTGGCGGGGGCCACGACGAGCGCGAGCAGACCCTCAACCAGCTCCTGGTGGAGATGGACGGTTTCTGACGCGCCACCACCAACGTCATCATCATTGCCGCCACCAACCGCCCTGACGTGCTGGACGAGGCCCTGCTGCCAGCGGGCGCTGACCGGCAGATCTCCGTCGAGGCCCTGGACGGCCGGGCGCCGCCATCCGCGCGTCCACGCCAAGGAGCAAGCCCATGACCCGCGACGTCGACCTGGACCTGGTGGCCGAGCGCACCGGCTTCACCGGCGCGCGGACCTGGCCAACGTCCCCAACGGGGCGGCCCTGCTCTACCGCCCGCTCCAACGCCCAGCCTCGTGACAGCCGGGCCCTGGACGGGAGCCATTGACCGGGTCATTGCCAGCCCCAGACGCGCCGGGTCATGAACGAGCACGAGAAGGCGGTCACCGCCTACCACGAGGCCGGGCACGCCCTGGTGCGCGGCCGCCGGCGCTACTCCGATCCGGTCTCGAGTCACCATCCTGCCGCGGCAAGAGGCCTGGGCACAGCACCGTGGTCATGCCCAGCGACGACAAAGTACTCCACCGACCCGCAGCGAGCTGCTGGACCGGCTGGTGTAACGCCATGCGCCGGGCGGGTCGCGGAGGAGATCGTCGCCCGTGACCCCACCACGGGGGCCTCCAACGCGACATTGAGAAGGCCACCGCCACTCGCCCGCAAGATTGGTCACTGACTGCGGCATAGCAGGCGCCAGCGTGGGAGCGGTCCGCCTGGGTACCACCGAGGCCGGACAACTGGCTGGCCTGGGCTCGGGCGGGCGTGATCACTCCGAGGCGTCGTGGCCGAGGAGGGTCTGGCTGTAGGTGCGCGCCCTGCTGGACGCCTGCCGCCCACCGGGAGGCCTGGGAGATCCTCACCCGCAACCGCGCCGTCCTGGAGGAGCTGGCCAGCCAGCTCCTGGCCAGAGAGAGACCCTCCTGGAGCATGACCTGGAGGCGATCTTGCGCGTGGTCAGGGCAGCCGCCCGGCCCCTGTGGAAGCGCTTTCGACGAGGCTGGTGGCCGGTGAGGAGCTGAGCCGGCTCGCTGTCACCGCCGCCCGCCAGGCCGACGCGCCTCACCGAGGGCGTCTTGCTGGCAGCGGGCTCGGTTACCGCTGTCCCCGCACTTTCGCACCGGCTCCTGGCTGGCGAGGCCGACTCGCGTAACGTCGCCGCCGCGGAGCAGTGGCATGACCTATGACGTTGCGGGCGTGCGCCGGGCCGTGTACGACGACCTCCTGGTGGCCACAAGTGGCGTGACGGAGCGTGACGAGCTGGCTGCGAGACCCCCGAGCGCATGGCCCCGCGCCTACGCGGGAGATGCTCCCCGGCCTGGGGGCGGGACCCGGCCGCGCACCCTGGAGCGGGTGTTCGACGTCGGCCACGAGGAGATGGTCCTGGTGCGCGACGTCCCCATGTACTCGTGTGCTGAGCACCACCTCCTGCCCTTCCACGGGATAGCCCACCTGGCCCACGTCCCCGGGGAGGTGACGGGCGCGTCACCGGCCGCCTGAGCAAAGCTCGCCCGGCTCGTGGACGGCTACGCGCCGCCGGCCCCAGGTGCAGGAGCGCCTGAGCCCGTCACAGGGTGGCTGACGCTCTGGTGGGTTGCGCCTGTGCCGCCCCTGGTGGTGGGCGGAGTGCCGGGCACCTCGCTGCATGCCCATGCGGTGTTACGCAAGCCCGGCGCCAATACACGGTGACCTCCGCCGTGCGCGGGATTATGCGTAAGTCCGCTGGCCGCGCGAGAGCCATGGAGCCCTGGCTATGGGGGAGGCGGTCCTGAGTCTCGCGCTCCTGAGTCGCACGTTGTGGGTGGTCGCCCTGGGTGCGGGGCTGGGGGCCTGGTCCGGGGCTGGCCCGGCGGACGTGATGGGGCGGGGATGTTCTGTGGGCGAGGATGTTCTGTGGGGAGGCGTCCCGCGCACAGAGGAACATTTTGCGCGTGAACACTTTTGTGCACAGGGTAACCGATTGTACAGAAGGTAACCAATCCAGGTTGCTTTCTGCGCAAAACGTCCCCCTGCGCACAAAATGTCCCGTTACGTGTGACAGGCCTTGGGGCGACGGGCAGGTCGTGGTGCCGGGCGGGTTTCGTGTGGCCGCCTGGGCTACTCAGGGCTACCTGGGCCGCACACGCAGGCAGAACGGAGGACGACACGGCCTGCACAGGCTACGCGCCCAGCGATCCGTGGGCCGTACACGCAGGCGGGGACGGGGTCACCGGCGCTAATGCGTGGGGTCGAAGGGACGGCCGCCGCACACGCAGGCAGAGCGGGGATGGTCAGGCTACCTTCTGCCGGGGGCGCCTGAGGAGAGCCGCACACGCAGGCAGAACGAGGGACGGGATATTCTTCTGGTTTTGTGCTACTGCTGGCGGGCATGGTCCCAGGTCCCCCGTCAGGCGGGCACACCACCCGTTGCGCTGGTGCTGCAGGGTGCAGCGGCGGCTGGGCGGCCATGTGCGTGGCCTCGCGTTGTACCGGTGCTGGTGGGGATATGGTTCCGGGTCCCTGCGCCAGGTGGGCCCACTGTGCCGGGCGCGGGCGGGGGCGCGGGTGACCGAACCGTCCTCAGGTGGCTAGGGCGGTGGGGATGGCCTCGTCTAAGTACCAGGTCCAGAAGGCGCGGCGTGCTGGGACGTCGGTCTGCTCGAGCGGCTGCCAGTTCAGGGCGCCAGCAGCTGCGCTCGCGCAGCTGTAGCTGGACTCGAGGGTGTCGGGAAGCATTCGTCGTCGTCGACCATGTCGTCGTACTCCTCCCACAGGGTCCATGGTCAGGATCACGATAACAGGCCGAGATAGTCATCACAGAGGCGGCGTCGGCGACAGCGAGCGCTTCCTTGGTAGCATCTGGCTCAGAGTCCGGGTTCCACCTCTGCAGCACTTGCGTTTACGTTATCGATTACGCCAACAAGCAGGCTCTCGGCGTCCTCCTGGGCCTGGTCCGTGTCTGTTTCCCTCCTGTCCATGAGGTCCTGGGTGAGGGTGATCATCTCCTCGACCCTCTGGTCGCCGGGGAACCCGCGGTACCAGACGGGTAGGACGCCGACGGACGATCTTCAGCCTGATACGGTGCTGGTAGGAGACCTCGTCGTCATCGGGGTCGAGCATAGCCCGCCAGATCCGCTTGCGCGTGGGCAGGGACAGGATGCCCTTGGCATTCCCGGGGTCAGCTAGCCCGGCCCGCAGCCGCCCGGATCCACGGTCCACGGCCTCCATGTCGATCATGAGGGGATTGTCCCCCACGTTCCTGGTGGGGTCAAGGTCTTCCTTCCTGGGGCCTGGTACCAGCGAAGATGCTCGTCTAACGCAGGCACATAAGCGCAAGTTCTGGATAGTCCTAGCTGAAGTAGTCGGGGTACTCGGTGTAGGGGTCGTGCTCGGAGTGGTCGACCCAGTTCGGTGGTGATCTGCTCCGGGTGATACTGTACAGGACGGTGCCCGGAGAAGGAGTCGTCTACGAACCACGCAGGACGAGGCTCGGGTCCGGGTTCGCCTGACGCGCAGGCCGCCACCTCGGCCGCCTGGTCAGGTGTCCCGGTCAGTCGAGACCATTCGATTGTTAGAAGTGATCTATAGAGAATGAGGGTTCGTCTTGCGGCCCATCTGAACAAGCGTAGTCTGACTATCTTTTTACTTCGATTTGCGTCGAAGACCTCGCATCCTGGCCATTCTCTCTCTGCGCCTCGCGCACGAAGAGTCGGCGCTAAAGATGAAAGTCCTCCGGACCTGACGGCAAGGACCACGTAGTTCACGCCCATAACAGTTATCCTTTTCTCGCTATGGTGTAAATCGTACTCAAAAGCAGGTATCTTACCGTCCAGAGCCTCAGTGCTCGCTGGCAGAGATATGCTGTGCTTCGGGCGTGTTGGTGGCTAGCATGAGGCGGTTCTGCAGGGTTGCTGCTAGATTCGACTATCGCTCGATATCTTTTTCGTCTCTTTATCGAAGCCGGACATCAGTATGTTTTTGAAGTTTGGGCGAGGTATTCCCCCATACAGGATCCGCGCCCGCCGCCGGAGCGCTTAGCGGCCCAGGCGATTAGGTGCTCCCGTACGGAGTGACGGCATCGGCGAAAGTCTCATCGTCATCGGAGACGGGCCTGCGCTCAACGGCTGCTGGGAGATCTGCACGTCACGCAGAGCGGCACTGTCTCATCGCGGCAAAAATACCCGCCATTGGAGTGTTAAAAATGTCTGTAACGACCGCCAAGAGTACTTTTCAAACTTGCTCAGTATCAGGGGGAGACTGGTATGCGTTGTTGACCCTAGTTGACCTGGATCTTCCACTCTGACGGGGTCGTAACAAAGCTGCCCAGGTCGTAGACGGACCCTGGGCGGACGTGTACAGCAGAGCTGTCACGCCTGACTGAAGACAAGACTCAAGGAGAGTTCAATCATGATCGATATGGAGGCCGTGGACCGTGAGATCCGGGCGGCGCGGGCCGAGCTGGCCGACCCCGGGAATGCCAAGGGCATCCTGTCCCTGCCCACGCGCAAGCGGATCTGGCGGGCTATGCTCGACCCCGATGACGACGAGGTCTCCTACCAGCACCGTATCAGGGCTGAAGATCGCCTGCGTCCGGCACGTCTCACCCGTCTGGTACCGCGGATTCCCGGCGACCAGAGGGTCAGGGTACTGCTCACCTCGCCCAGGACCCTGCATGGACCGACGCACAACGGATATAGACCAGGCAAGAATGACGGCCGAAACATTCTCTCCAACGCCATCAGCGACGCAGAACCAGACACAACCGAACCAGAACCGGGCGAAAGCGTGATCTACCCGGACCCGGTCAAAGACGTCTCAGCTCTCGTCGCCAACGCCGCCTCGCTCATGGTCGTCTCGGCCTGTCACCGTGATCCTGACATGGACCTGTGAGGATTTTGACGACATGGCGACGACGACGAGCTCCTCCCGGACTCGCTTGAGTCCAGCTACAGCTGCGCCAGCGCTGCTGCTGGCGCCCCTGAACTGATGCCGGTCGAGCAGACCGACGTCCCCGCCACGCAGGGCCTTCTGGACCTGGTACCAACGAGGCCATCCCCACCACCTGATCCACCTGAGACCCGGTTACCTCTTACCCAGCAGCTGCACTGGTCGTGGTGCCGGGCGGCTAAACCGCTTGGTACCATGACCCGCCTTGCTGACCCCTTTCTCAGGTAACGGGGACAATCCCCCATGATCGATATGGAGACCGTGGACCGCGAGATCCGGGCCGCTCGGGCCGAGCTGACAAACTCCGGTAACGCCAAGGGATCCTGTCCTGCCCACGCGCAAGCGCATCTGGCGGGCCATGCTCGACCCCTGATGACGACGAGGTCCCTACCAGCACCGCATCAGACTGAAGATAGGCCTGCGTCCGGCACGTCCTACCCGTCTCGGTACCAAAGGCTTCCCCTGACGACCAGAGGGTCGAGGACATGCTCGCCCCGGACCCTCATGGACCGACGCCAACGGATATTGATCAGCCCAGGAGGACGCCGAGACCTCCTCTCCAGTGCTATCAGCGCCGCGGAGTCAGGACGAGCTGGAGCCGGGAACCGATGTCACGAGGACAGACCCGTCAAGACATCTCATCGCTTGTCGCCGACGGCGCTTCATGCCGTATTTTCGGCTTGATCGTCGACGCTGACATGGACCTGTGGAAGGAGTTTGACGACATGGTCGACGACGACGAGATGCTTCCGATACCTCGAGTCCAGCTACAGCTGGCCAGCGCTAGCCGCTGGCGCCCTGAACCGGCAGCCGCTCGAGCAGACCTGACGTCCCCGCCCTGCAGGCTCTTCTGGACCTGGTACCTCAACGAGGCCATCCCCACCGTCCGGCCACCTGAGGACCAGTCGGTCACTGCGCCCCACCCGCGTCGGCACAGTGGTGCGCCTGCCTGGCGCGGAGACCCGAACCATGTCCCCGCCCGCACCAGCACAAATCAGGGAGGTGGGGTCCGTTCTCGTTCTGCCTGCGTGTGTACCCACCTACGAGCCGGTGGGGCCCTGCGGTCCGCCCCGTTTTGGCCTGCGTTGTGGCCTGAGTGGCTCCAGGTGCCGTACCAAGACCGGTTCGGGCCCATGGGACAGTTCTGGACCCTGCCTTGGGCTGTGGTGTGACAGCTGTCCTTGTGATTGACATGGATGCTGTGACCAGAGATCCGGCGCGGCATGGGCCGAGTTGGCTGATGCCGGAAACACTAAGGGATCTTGTCGTTGCCGACAGGTGAGGATCTGGCGTGCCATGCTCGACCCCGCAGACGACGAGACCTCCTACCAGCACCGCGTCGTAGCCCAAGATCGCCTGCGTCCAACACGTCCACCATCTTTGGTACCGGGCCTTCCTGAAGACCAACGGGTCGAAGAGATGCTCACCTCGCCCAGCAGCCTCATGTACGGTCAAGTAGATCCGAATCAGACAATGAAAGATGCGAGCTTCTGCCAGCATCTACGAAGAGGAGGATTTTAACAGCATTGCAGCCTGCAGTCTATGTTGCTGATGCCTCGTGCACATGGTCGTCGACCTGCCATCTCTCTCTCCCAATTACGACACCGTAGGCAGAGCGGTAGATGACGACGACTGCTCCCGGACCCGCTTGAGTCGAGCTACATGCGCCAGTGCAGTTGCTGGTGCCCTTGAACTGGATGCCGGTCGAGCAGACCGACGTCGCGCGCGCCGTGCCTTCTGGGCCTGGTACCTGACGAGCCATCCCCGCCGTCCGGCCACCTGAGGACCAGTCGGTCGCCGCGTCCCTCGCCCGCGCCGGTACAGTGGTGCGCCCGCCTGGGCGCAAGGGACTCGAACCATATCCCACCAGCATTAGGCACAACCAGAGGGTCCGTCCCCGTGCCTGCGTGTGCGGCCTGGGTGCTCCGGGCAACCGCACGAGGAGCGCCCGGGCCATGGACAGTCCCTGACCCCGCCTTGGGATGGGGACAATTGTTCCTATGATCGACATGGAGGCCGGACCGTGAGATCCAAGTGGCGCAGGGCTGAGCTGGCTGATGCTGAACATTAAGGGATTCTGTCGTTTCCGACCAGGGGTGAGGATCTGGCGGGCTATGCTCGACCCCGATGACGACGAGGTCTCCTATCGGCACCGCGTCAGGGCTCAAGATGGCCTGCGTCCGGCACGTCCTACCTGTCTGGTACCAGGCCTACCTCGAGGACCAGAGGGTCGAGGAGATGCTCACCCTCGCACAGGACCTCATAGGACCAGAGGTGGACACGGACTGGTTGCAGTGATTATGCGGAGGAGTTTATCTCCAATGCCATTAGCGATGCAGAACTGGACACTACCGAACCAGGGCCGTGCGAAAGCGTGATCCATCCGGACCCCGTCAAGGAGATCGCCTCTTTTGTTGCCAGCGGAGCCGCTGGCACGGCTATTTCTGCGTGCTACCGCGACCCGATTACGACACCGTCGAGGGAGAGTGACGACATCGCTGATGACGACGAATTGCTGCCAGACTTACGACGAAAGCTACAGCTGCGCCAGCGCCGCCGCTGCGCCCTGAACTGGATGCCGGCCGAGCGACCGACGTCCCCGCGCGCCGCGCCTTCTGGACCTGGTACCTCGACGAGGCCATCCCCGCCGTCCTGGCCACCTGAGGACCAGTCGGTCGCTGCGTCCCTCGCCCGCGCCGGTACAGTGGCGCGCCCGCCTGGCGCAGGGACATGGAACCATGTCCCCGCCCGCGCCGGTACAACGCAGGCCGCGAACGTGGTCGCCCACGCCGCTGCGCCCTCGCCAGCACCGGTGTAACAGGTGAGTGCTCCTGCCTGGCGGGGACCTGAGGGTCATGTCCCCGCTAGCAGTAGCACAAACCAGGAGGAGGTCTCCGTCTCTGTTCCCTGGTGTGTGGCTCCACCACCTACGACCGGTGGGCCCTGCGGTCCGTCCCCGTTCTGCCTGCGTGCGACGCGGGTGGCTCCAGTGACCGCACAAAAGATCGGCTCGGGCCCGCTGGGACAGTCCTGCCCTACCCGGGAGCGTGGGGAGAATCCTCCATGATCGACATGGAGGCCGTGGGACCAAGAGATCCGGGCGGCGCAGCTGAGCTGGCCGACGCGGTAACGCCAAGGGATCCTGTCCTGCCCACGCGCAAGCGCATCTGGCGGACCATGCCGACCCCTGCAGACGACGAGGTCTCCTACCAGCACCGTATCAGGCTCAAGATCACCTGTCGTCGACATGTCCTACCTGTCTGCCTACCGGATCTCTCTCGGCGACCAGAGGGTCGAGGAGATGCTCGCCCTCACCCAGGACCTCATGGACGGGAGAGCAGCAGACACGCATCAGGGTTATGGTCTCCACCCAACATCTCTTTGTACAGGTAATGGACGACGTTAACTCGAGCGCCAGAGAGGTGGAACCCGATGTGCTGAAGCCGGAGGTCACCAAGAGTAGCCTCCTTCGTTGCTCGACGCTATTATGCACACTGTAACCTCGGCCTGTCACCGTGACCCCGACATGGACCTGTGGGAGGTTTGGACGACATGGTCGACGACGACGAGCTCCTCCTCGACACCCCTCGAGGTCCAGCCACAGCTGCGCCAGCGCCGCCGCCGGCGCCTGAACAACGGCCGCTCGAGCAGACCGACGTCCCAGCACGCCGCGCCTTCTGGACCTGGTACCTCGACAAGGCCATCACCACCCCTAGTCCACCTGAGGACAAGTTCGGTCACCGCCCCCGCCCGCGCCGATACAACCTCATGCGTGTTAAGTTACAACAATGCGTTGTACCGCGCCTCTCCGCCCCCGCCAGCACCAGCGCAACCGGACTAGTGCGCCCACCTGGCGCAAAAGACCTGGCTGAGTGTGGTGGGTGCGCGTGCTTAGGAGTAGTGCGCCCATGGCGCGGGGCCTGGGGCGTGTCCCACCAGCATCAGCACAACAAAGAGAGGTCCCCTGTTCCTGTGCCTGCGCGTGCGGCGGCCGTCCTCACGCCCCGCCAGCGCCAGTGACCCTGTCCCCGTGCCTGCGTGTGCGGCCCGGGTGGCTCCAGGCAACCGCACGAAGACCGGTTCGGGCCCATGGATACTCCCTGACCACGTCTTGGGCTGATGGGGACAATTGTCCCTGTGATCGACATGAGGCCGTGGCGTGAGATCCGGGCCGCTCAGGCTGAGCTGGCCGATGCCGGTAACGTGAAGGGATCCTGTCCCTGCCCGCGCAAGCGGATCTGGCAGGCCATGCTCGACCCGATGACGACGAGGTCTCTACCAGCACCGTATCAGGCTCAAGATCGCCTGCGTCCGACACGTCCTACCCGTCTGGTACCGCGGATTCCCGGCGACCAGCGGGTCGAGGACATGCTCGCCCTCGCCCAGGACCTCATGGACGGGAGGAGAGAACAGACCTAAACCAGGCAAGAATGACAGCTGGAACACCTTGCTGACGTGATTGACGAGGCCGCTGCAGACGACGTCGAGCCGGAAGTGGACGTTAACACCACCGAGGCCGAACTCGATCAAGAATGTCGCGTCACTTGTCGCCGATGCTGTCTCTCATGGTCGTCTCGGCCTGTCACCGTGACCCCTGATATGGACCCGTGAGGAGGTACGATGATATGGTCGATGATGACGAGCTTCTCCCGGACACACTCGAGTCGAGCTACAGCTGCGCCAGCGCCGCTGCGGTGCCCTCGAACTGGCAGCCGCGCGAGCAGACCGACGTCCCAGCACGCCGCGCCTTCGACCTGGTACTGACGAGGCCATCCCCACCGTCCTAACCACCTGAGAACCAGCAATGACCTAGCCGGGTGACAAGAGACCAGCACCCGTAAACACTCCACCGCCCCGACCTCACGACCCGACCGCCGCCCCAGCAGGCCACACCCGTACCCACCGCGACCCTGGACGACCGCGGAGCCACCTGGAACACGGCCCCTGGTTTGCGGGGAATAAGTCACCTCCGATGTACGCCAGCGCGGACGGGGACCGATGCAGGGCGCGCATAGAGTAATTCTCTGGCGCAAGTGAAACGAGGAGGCAGCGCCGGTGTCTCTCGCGCGCGGCACGGATCTGGGTACTCGTGGTGCAGATTTGGATGCTCGTGGTATGACCGGGTGCTCTGCGCGCAAATCTGAGTGCTTAATGCGACATCCTGGATGATCTTCCGACCGTCCGGTGGACTGGATCCGTGTGCGTGTCGCAATCTGAGGATCAGAGCAGTAGGCACTCATGGCGTCCTGAGGTCCGAGTCCTGACCTGCATGGACATTAAGTGTACAAAGATGAGAGTGGGTGGGTCCGGTTCTGATCCTCAGATTGCGACAGAACCAGACTCCGGTGCCTCAAGGCCGTGCATAACCTCCGGTCCTCCGCAGCAGGACAGGGCCGCCGCCTCCTGACAGACAGTATTTGTAGGAGCACCAGTCCGCCGCGGAGCACCCAGTAGATGGACGACATGCCGGGGGCGGTTGGGCGGAGCAACAGCTCACCCAGGGGCACCTGGTGGGGGAGGCTGGCGCGGCGGCCGGCGGGGAGCACCAGCCCGCCCAGGGAGCAAGGCACTCCTAACCACCCGCCCGCGCCACAGGTGCGCCAATGCAGGAGCCACGAATGCCAGCAGAATACTGCGAAGGTCGTGGCGCTGGCGAGCGCAGCCTCCCGCCACGAGTGCACCAACAGCCCGCGCCACGGGTGCACCAACAGCAGGCCGGTGGGCCTCCTACTAGGCCTGTCCCTACCGGGCCTGAGCGGCACGCTCAGGATCACCGTCCAGCGCCCGGCCCCGCCCTGAGGCGCTCAGGGTGCCCCCAGCGCCTCTACCCGGCGTCGGGCCCCTCCAGGCCCAGGCCGGAGGACAGCGCCTGCCCCGGCCGTCCGCCACGTCCTCGGCCACGGCGTTGGTGACCATGGCCTCCAGGCTGTGGCCGTCGCTGTCCAGCTCCAGGCGGGCGGTGCTCGACGCCGCCGCGTACTTGGTCATATTGCTCACCAGCCTCGTTGAGCACCCGTACCAGCTGCTGACGGACCCCGGGCTGACCTCCTGACGCTCCAGGAACTCCAGCCGCGGACCTCAGCACCGTCCCCGCCCGGCCAGGACCCGCACGGCCTGGACGCAGGGACTCCTCCAGGGGCAGGGGCCGAGGACGCCAGGACGTCGAGCCCGCCCCGCCGGCGTCGTTCATGGCCCGCAGGCTGACCTCAGCTGCTCGGACGGCCGTGCGCACCGCCAGCGTCATGGCTCCCAGCTCGTCGGCCAGCGCTCTGCCCGGGGTGGGCCAGGCGGGCCTGCTCAGCGGTCATGACCGCCCGGGTCAGGTCACGCACCACCGTGTCGTGCAGCTCGGAGACCACCAGCAGACGCTGACGCTCCAGGTCGGCCTGGTAGCGCGCGGCCACCGTGTCAGCCTGCTCGCGCGGGCGGCGAATGAGCCCAGCCACAATGAGGAAGGCAGCTCCTATGAGGTACACCATGAACGGGACCTCTGTGTAGTTCTCCGTCCCCGCCAGGCGGAGCGAGAGGAAGAGGACCACAATGGTCATGACCACCAGGCCGTAGGCCGCCAGACGGTTGAAGCCGCGGGTCAGGAGCACGCTGGCGCACAGCCACGGCCCCAGGACGAGGGCGATCCCGACGGGCTCGTCGGTGACCATGGTGACGCAGAAGCCGCAGGCCGCCAGGAGCTCACCGCGCTGCCCACCAGGGGCACGTGCTCAGCAACGCCAGTCACGCCCCGGCCAGCTCGTGAGGGATTGCCCGTGAGCCCAGCGGGTGCATGGACATCATGCTGAACAGCGTGAACAGGGCCGCGCAGGCCGAGGCACAGCAGGTGGGTGCGGCCTCGGGGGACCAGGTGTCGAAGCAGGAGCTGCGCAGGAGCGATGCCGGGCCCCGGACGACGCCGGTGCGGTCTGGGCCCTGGGACTGGAGCCACTGACGCCGTAGGCGGCAGGGACCGCTCGTGGCCCGGGAGCGGTGACAGCCTGCAAGGCGGCTGTGGTCCGTGCAGCCCAGGGGCGGGGGTACGGGCGCCCCAGGGCGCTCGTCGCACGGTCCCCTCCTTCCTGCTCAGAGTCGGTAGCATCCTGCCATGTTCCCCACGTCCCACCTGAGTCCCCTCCCGGGGCCGTGCCCTCTGACGTCCCTGCCGCTCAGGGTTGTCCGGGTGGCACTCGTCGACGACGACCCTTCAGTGCTCACCGCCCTGCGCGCCTACCTGTCCTCCTCCCCCGCATCGAGGTCGCCTCCACCTTCAACCGGGCCGCCGACCGCCCTCGCCTTCCTGCGCACGGTGCCCGTGCACGTCCTGCTCACCGACGTGCGCATGCCCAGCATGGACGGGCTGGAGCTGCTACGCGCGTGCGCTCCCGCCACCCCAGGACGGCCGTGGTCATGCTCACCTCCTTCGACGACGACGAGGCCATGCTCACCGCCCTGTCCCAGGCCGCCAACGGCTTCCTCCTGAAGGACTCCGCCCCCGAGGAGATCGTCCGGGCGGTCCTGGCTGCCGCCGACGGCAGCACCACCATCTCCCCGGCCACCGCCTCCCGGCTCGTGGCCCACCACCTGCGCCCGGTACGCACCAGCCGACGCACCGACCTGACCCAGGCCGAGCAGTCCGTCCTGGCCCTGCTAGTAGCGAGGGGCTACTCAACATCTGCCCGAGATCGCCGCCCCAGCTCTTTGTGGCCGAGTCCACCGTCAAGACCCACGTCTCCCACCTCATGCGCAAGTACGGCACGACCTCCCGCCTCAAGCTGGTGGTGGCCGTCCACCGGGGCAGGGAGGCCGCCTGAGCCGGTGGTGCCCCTGCCCACCAGGGCCTGCGGTGCCCCGTTCACCGGGGTTGGCGTCACCCTGCCTAGCAAGCCCGGCACCTTCCCGCCCACCAGGCCCGGTACCGCCCCTGCCCACCACCTGGCTGCGTACCGGGTGCGGCGCACGAGGACAGGGCGTGCAGGGCCCCTGAGCGCCCCTACCACCATCACTCCACCGCCAGGGCGGCCAGGCTGCGACGTCCGTCTGGCATGTCGGTCGGGTGAGCTGCCACTGCCAGGGCGACGGTGCGGCGCATATCGAGCAGGCGGGGCACGGTCTTCTCTCCCTCAGTCGGCCGCCAGGGCGGTCACAACAGGGTCGGCGGCGCGTCCGGCGGGTCTGCAGGGAGGCCAGCACGCCGACCGCCGCGTGACGGCCGAGATCGGGCCAGAGGCGTAGGGACGGCGACGCTGACCCGCCGTCGCCCAGGCCGCGAGCGTGCACGCCGCGCCCAGGGCAGTCCCGGTCGCCATTTCCCAGGACGTCCGCCCACGCCGAGCCAGGAGCGTGACCTCGGTGGTGATCAGGCGCCGGATCCCGCCGCGCTGGGTGCCGGGTGGCGCGCAGGACGCCGATCTCGCGGGTGCGCTCCAGGACGCTCACGTCCGTGGTGCTGGCCAGCCACTCAGGGCGATCATCAGGCCGAGTCCCATGACCAGGGCGGTGACGGGCCACGATCTGGGCTGAGCGTGGCGCTGAAGCACTGCGTCCCGCGGCGCTCCGTCGACCATGAGGTCCTGGCTGCGCACGGCCTGGCATGGACGGCGGTCTCGACCGCCTGCGGCCTGGGCGGAGCCCTCGTCGGTGGTGCACAGCCCATAGCTGGCGTCGGTGGCCTGCGCCGCCGGTCAGGCGCGCGGCGGTGGTGGTGGTGACAGCCTGCGCCCAGCCCTCCCGGGCACCCGGGCGGTCAGCCCACGCCGCCACCCGGCCCGGTGAGGTGACCCTGCTGCGTCGGGGACGTCGTGAGATCTGGCCGACACGAGGTGGAGTCGTCCAGGTCCTCCAGAGCCCTGGTGGAGCGCACCACGGGGGTGACCGCCTTGGCGTCCACGGCGATGACCTGGGTCTGCCGTGCTCCGCGCGTCCGCGGTCTGGGTGAGGTCCATCAGGGGGACAACGGTGGTGGACTGCACGCCGTCGATCCCCGGATGGTGGAGGTCAGTGCGGCGGTGTCCGTCTGCGGGGTCACCCTGAGTGACCGTGATATCGACCGGTGAGCTCTGGGCCAGGATGGACTGGTAGGAGGAGCTGAAGGAGAACGAGGCTGACTCGCCGAGGCCGAGGCCCACCCAAGCGACCCCGATGAGGAGGGTGGCGGCGGTGGCTGTGGAGCGCCGTGGCCAGGACCAGGTTTGGGGCGGCCGGGTGGAGGACGGGGTGGCGCCTGGAGGCGCCCAGGCGCCCGATAAGGCCCACGACGGCGGTCATGAGCAGGGCAGGGCCGCCAGGACCCCTGAGGGCGATCCAGCACGCCGCCCCCGGCCGCCAGGGTGAGAGGTCGGGCGAGGGCTCCCATCGACGCATGACGGCGGCGCCGCTGACCATCACGACCAGCCGGTGACGGCGGCCCACCTGTGGGCGCGACCGGTCCGCCCGGGGCCGCGGCGGTGCCGGTCAGGCGATCAGCGGGAGACGCGGTGTGGCCCGTCCGCGGGTCGCTGCACGGATACGAGGGTCACCAGCGTGCGGCTGCCACGGCTGGCGAGCAGGAGGTGGGGAGACGGTGAGGCTGTCGGCCTTCAGCCCGGCACAACCCCCGAGTGGATGAGGGCGGCGGCTCCCTGCGGGCCCGGCCGCGGTGCGGCGGTGGAGCCGACCAGGCCGGTGAGCAGGGCCCGTGCGCAGGACGGCCAGGCGTACCTGGCGTTTGCTGGCGCCCACGCAGCGCAGCAGGCCGATCACCCGAGTTCTGACGTGGCCACCAGGGTGGTGAAGGTGGTGGCGATGACGATCCCGGCCACCAGGCGCACACCGGCGCCAGCAGGTTGAGGACCACGACGATCGTGGTCCGCCCCCGGTGGAGGAGACGGCGCGCTGGGCGATGACCGTCGGCGTCCCCGCACGATGGCGTCGGACTCGACCGTGGACGACCCGGGCGACCTCCTCGTGCAGGTCGCTGGTGTCCGTCCCCGGCCGGCCGGTCGCACAGCCTGTCGTAGTCGGTCCTCACGCCCATGGCCGCCAGCTGGTCGACGGTGGCGTAGACCTTGGAGATGCCTCCAGGCCCGTGTCGGCCCCGTGGGAGATAATGCCGACGACGGTCGGGCTGGAGTGAACGGCGCTGCTGGGGCTGCCGGTGTCGTCGGTGCCCTTGCTGCCGCCGGCGCCGTGGCGGTCCCTGGGGGCCTGTTCCTGAGGCGGATGGTGTCCCCACGCCCAGCCCTGCTGCTCGGGCCAGGGTGGCGTCGATGGCGACCTCGCCGGTGGCGGTGGGCAGGCGGCCGGAGACAGGGTGGTGTAGGCGCCGAGGGTGGGACGTCCTGGCGGCCAACGTCGCTATGGCGCCCGCGAGCTGGCTGGGCAGGTCCAGCTCACGACATCCCCAGTGGGTGCTGCGCACGAGGCGACGCCGTCCAGGGCTGGAGACCTCGCCGCCAGGGCGTCGTCGAGCGGGCCCTTGGGACGGTCCGACCCGCGGTGGCTGGCGACCACGACGTCGGCCCCGCCCACGGACAGGCGGGCGCCAGCCTGCATCTGGGTGCGCATGGAGCCGGAGACCACCAGGGCGAGGGCAGATGAGGCGTGTCGCGGCCACGCGCCACCAGGGCGGCGGCGGTGCGGCGCACATCAAGCAGGAGCGGGCATCGCGGCCTGCCGCTGGCGCGCCCGGTCCCCGGCGGTGGGCAGAGGTCCTGGGGACGCCGGGCGTCCGGGGTGGTGTGGGCGTCCCCGGCGTGGGTGCCGCCGTGGTGCAGGCGTCGCCCGACGTGCCCGGTCGCGCAGGGCGGATAACACGGCTGGTGGCGGCCGCGGCGTTCTCGTCGTGGGTGACCATGACGACGGTCTGGCCGGAGCTCGGCGCACATGCGGGCCAGGGTCTCCAGCAGGGAGGCGGCCGAGGCGGTGTCCAGGGCGCCGGTGGGCTCGTCGGCGAAGACCACCGCCGGGCGGCTACGAGGGCGCGCCACGGCGACCGCTGCTGCTGGCCGCCGGAGAGCTCGGTGGGCGGTGGTCAGGCGGTCCCCGATCCCCGTGGCGTGAGATGACGTCCCGACCACTGAGGCTGCGGTCTGCGGTGGCCAGGCGCAGGGGCAGGAGTGATGCTCTCTCGGCGGTCGAGGTGGGCAGGAGGTTGAAGGACCGAAGACGAACCCCCAGCTGGTCGCGTGCACGTCGGTCAGCTGCCCGTCGTCCATGCCGCCGTCAGGTCGGCCCCGGCAATGAGGACGCGCCCGGAGGTGGGGGCGTCCAGGCCGGCCAGGCTGTGCAGGAGGGTGGACTTGCTGCTCCCCGGAGGGCCCCATGACGGCGATGAACTGGCCGGTGGGCACGCTGAGCCTCACCGTCCAGGGCGGGTCACGTGGGCCTGTCCCGAGCCGCAGACCTTGGTCGGCCGACGGCGGGCTACGGCGGGCGTGCCCGAGTGCCAGGGATCGCGGTGGGGCCCAGGGCGGACAGGGCGTGCGCCGTCCCGACCGTGCGGTGCAGGGGCCGCACGCCCCTCGCGGCGTCTGCCACGCAGGTGCGTATCACTGGTCGTGGCGGACCATGCGTGGTCTCCTTAAGGCTCTGGAGCTGGTTGCGGGTGCAGCAATACGTAACTGA
>BNJU01005639.1_pt1 | contig 133560 bp, 176 predicted proteins | sample 8539281 | NCBI WGS metagenome assembly BNJU01 (sample SAMD00202456, study PRJDB9452) | human saliva metagenome | isolation source: human saliva | place: Japan
TGGACGGTGAAGTGTTACTAAGTTCCTACACACAGTTCAATATCTTTGAGAACTCACAGTAAGTTCTCCTTTAGGTCCTTACAGTTACAACGTTGTCATTGTTAGTGATTTCAACACCAGCAGGCACACGATAACTTTATTACCAATACGTGACATGTTTTATTCTCCTGTTAAATTGTCAGGCCTTTGCGGGCCAGTTTTCAGAGGTTTAAATCTTTTTGATTTAAAAGTTAATGTTTAGGTCTCATTTCTAAGTGAATCAAGGCATTCTCGCAGATAACTTTGGGTTAGGCAAGAGACAATGAAGTCTACAGAAATCAGACTAAATATTACCAATAACGATAACTTTCCCCACCAACGTTCTTTTGGCGTGCTTCTTTATCAGTAAGCAAACCTTCAGAAGTTGAAAGGATAGCATTTCCAAGTCCGTTAAGAACTTTTAAGATCTACGTTTTGTAAACACGCAAACCTGGTTTAGATACATTAGTTTGTGATAACTTACCGTTTGTCCGTATTTCAAGAATACACGGATGGAAGTCACGTACACGTGGAAGTGAAACTGTTACCAATTTATCCAAGAATTCGTACATACGTTCACCACGAAGGGTAACTTTTTGCACCGATCGCAACACCTTCACGAAGACGGAAGCCGGCGATTGATTTTTTTAGCCTTAGTGATCAATGGTTTTTGACCTGAGATCAAAGCAAGCTCTTCAGCAGCTTTTTCAAGGTTTTTTAGCATTTGATACTGCATCACCGACACCCATGTTCAAAAACGATTTTATCAACTTTTTGGCACAGCCATAACTGATGAATAGTTGAACTGTTCAGTCAATGATGGTACTACTTCATTAAGGTATTTTTCTTTTAAACGATTAGCCATTATACTTCTCCTTTCCTTCGTGATTAGTCAAGCACTTCGCCTGATTTTTTGTTGTAGCGAACTTTTTTGCCGTCTACAAATTTGTAGCCAACACGTCCAGCAACACCGTTTTTTTGTCCAAAACTTGAACGTTAGAAGCATGGATTGGAGCTTCTTTTTCAACGATTGCACCTTGAGGGTTTTCGTTATTTGGACGTTGGTGTTTCTTGATGATGTTTACACCTTCTACAACAACTTTATTTACTTTTGGAAGAGCAGTAAGAACAACAGCTTCTACGCCTTTGTCTTTACCAGCGATAACGCGAACTTTGTCGCCTTTTTTTACAAACATTTTATTCTCCTTTTATTCTTACGCCCGATGGGCACCCTGGCTGAGCCAGGGGACTGTGTTTGTTTTTGATTGATTAAAGTACTTCTGGAGCAAGTGATACGATCTTCATGAAACCACCGTCACGCAATTCACGTGCAACTGGGCCAAAGATACGAGTTCCGCGAGGAGTTTTGTCGTCACGGATGATCACTGCTGCATTTTTCGTCGAACTTGATGTATGAACCATCTTTACGACGAGCACCTGATTTAGTACGAACGATAACAGCTTTTTACAACGTCACCTTTCTTAACCGCACCACCAGGAGTAGCTTGTTTTACAGATGCAACGATTACATCACCGATGCTCGCGAATTTACGTTTTGAACCACCAAGAACTTTGATTGTCAAGATTTCGCGTGCGCCACTGTTGTCAGCGACTTTCAAACGAGTTTCTGTTTGAATCATTTACGTTTTCTCCTTTCAGGTATGATTAGATGATGACCGCTTTTTCAACGACTTCTACAAGACGGAAGCGTTTTTGTAGCTGAAAGCGGACGAGTTTCCATGATACGAACGATATCGCCTTCTTTAGCAACATTGTTTTTCATCATGAGCTTTTGTATTTTTTTAGAATAGTTGATACGTTTACCATAGACTGGGTGGTTACGTTTAGTTTCAACTACAACTGTGATTGTTTTTGTCCATTTTGTCAGACACAACGCGTCCAACAAGAACTTTACGATTATTGCGTTCCATTGAAATTCTCCTTCCCTAGTCTATTATTTAGCTTCTGATTGAACAGTTTTTGATACGAGCGATTTGTTTTTTTCACTTCTTTCAAACGTCCAGTTTGTTCCAATTGACCAGCAGCTGCTTGGAAACGAAGTTCAAACAATTCTTTCTTCAATTCATTTTCACGCTTCGCGAGTTCTTCTTGAGAAAGACCACGAAGTTCTTTAACAAATTCTTTTTACTTCTGTAAGTTTCATGACCTCTCCTTATTCTGCTTCACGTTTCACAAATTTAGTTTTAACTGGCAATTTGTGGCTAGCAAGACGAAGTGCTTCGCGTGCGATCTCTTCAGATACACCAGCGATTTCGAACATCACTTTACCACGTTTAACTGGTGCTACCCAACCTTCAGGAGCCCCCTTTACCAGATCCCATACGTACCCCGATAGCTTTAGCGGTGTATGATTTGTGTGGGAAAAATCTTAATCCAAACTTTACCACCACGTTTCATGTAACGAGTCATGGCGATACGAGCAGCTTCGATTTGACGGTTTGTGATCCAGTGGCTAGTTGTAGCTTGAAGACCGTATTCACCGAATGCTACTTCTTTTTCCACCTTTTTGCTTCACCGCGCATTTTTACCACGGAATTCGCGACGGTGTTTTACACGTTTAGGTACTAACATTGGTTATTTACCTCCTTTAGCGTCTTTACGAGCTGGAAGAACTTCACCACGGTAGATCCATACTTTAACACCAAGTTTACCGTAAGTAGTGTCTGCTTCTTCCCAAGCGTAATCGATATCAGCGCGAAGTGTGTGAGTGGAACAGTTCCTTCAGAGTATCCTTCTGCACGGGCAATATCTGCACCGTTCAAACGACCTGATACTTGAGTTTTGATTCCTTTAGCTCCAGCACGCATAGCACGTTGGATCGCTTGTTTTTTTGTGCACGACGGAAAGCAACACGTTGTTCCAATTGACGAGCGATTCCTTCACCAACAAGGTGAGCATCCAAGTCAGGACGTTTGATCTCAATGATGTTGATGTGTACTTGTTTACCAGTCAATTTGTTAAGAGCTGCACGAAGTGCATCAACGTTTGCTCCACCTTTTACCGATAACCATACCTGGTTTAGCAGTGTGAAGAGAAACGTTAACTTTGTTTACTGCGCGTTCGATTTCAATAGTTGAAACGGCTGCGTCAGCCAATTCTTTTTGAATGAATTTACGGATTGCAAGATCTTCATGAAGGTAATCCGCGTATTCTTTTTCAGCATACCATTTGGCATCCCAATCACGGATGATACCAACACGCATACCAATTGGATGTACTTTTTGACCCACGAGTTTACCTCCTTATTTTTTTCTGCAACAGCTACTGTGATGTGAGCTGTACGTTTGTTGATTGGTGAAGCTGAACCTTTCGCACGTGGACGGAAACGTTTCATTGTTGGTCCTTCGTTTGCGAATGCTTCAGATACTACCAAGTTAGCTTTTTTTCCAAACCAAAGTTGTTTTTCAGCGTTTGCTACTGCTGAGTTCAACACTTTAAGGATGATCCCTGCAGCTTTGTTTGGTGTGAATGTCAAAATAGCGATGGCATCGGCTACGCTTTTACCACGGATGTTGTCAAGAACAAGACGTGATTTACGAGGTGAAACACGCACTGTACGAGCCATTGCTTTAGCTGAAGTAATTTCTGCCATTTATGTTCTCCTTATTTTCTACGTGTCTTCTTGTCGTCTGCCGCGTGACCTTTGTAAGTACGAGTTGGTGCAAATTCACCAAGCTTGTGACCTACCATGTCTTCTTGGATGTAAACAGGTACATGTTTACGTCCATCATAAACTGCGATAGTGTATCCGATGAAACTTGGGAAGATCGTTGAACGACGTGACCAAGTTTTAATTACTTTTTCTTTTTCGTCGTTTGCTTGAGCTTCAACTTTTTTTCATCAAATGCTCATCGACGAAAGGTCCTTTTTTTAAGACTACGTCCCATTTTTGTAATTTTTCTCCTTTAAAATTTAGTACCACAGCGGCTTGCGCTGCTATGCAGCGCTACCGAGCTGGCGGAAAGTGTAAGCTAGTTGCTTATGATTATTTTTTTGGTTGCGACGACGAACGATAAGTTTGTCAGATTTCGCTTTCTTGTTACGAGTTTTTAAGACCAAGCGCAGGTTTACCCCAAAGGAGTAGATGGCGCTTTACGTCCAACTGGTGCTTTTACCTTCACCACCACCGTGTGGGTGATCATTCGGGTTCATTACAGAACCACGAACTGTAGGGCGAACACCTTTCCAGCGGTTACGTCCCGCTTTACCAAGGTTTACAAGTCCATGTTGTTCGTTTCCGACAACACCAACTGTAGCACGGCAAGTTCCAAGAATCATACGAACTTCGCCTGATTGAAGACGAACAAGTACATATTTACCTTCAGAACCCAATACTTGAGCAGAAGCTCCAGCAGCACGTACCAATTCTCCACCTTTACCAGGTTTCAATTCGATGTTGTGGATCAAAGTACCAACTGGGATGTTAGCAAGTGGAAGAGCGTTTCCGACTTTGATATCTGCTTCTGGTCCTGATACGATGCGTTGACCTACTTCAAGACCTTTAGGGGCGATGATGTAAGCTTTCACACCGTCAGTGTAGTGTACAAGCGCGATGTTAGCTGAGCGGTTTGGATCGTATTCGATCGTTTTTAACGACTGCTTCAACTCCATCTTTGTTACGTTTGAAATCGATCAAACGGTAATGACGTTTGTGTCCACCACCTTGGTGACGAACAGTGATACGACCGTTGTTGTTACGACCTGCTTTGTTTTTTTAAGAGAAACAAGCAAAGTTTTTCTCAGGTGTGTTTGTTGTGATTTCAGCGAAATCCAAAGAAGTCATATTACGGCGACCGTTTGTTGTTGGTTTATAAACACGAATTCCCACGATATTTCCTCCTTAGATTATTCAGCTTCAGTAGCAAACAACTCGATTGCTTTAGAATCAGCTGCAAGCGTGATGATAGCTTTTTTTAGTTTTTTTGAAGTAAAACCAGTGTAACGTCCAACGCGTTTTTGCTTTAGGTTTTACGTTTACAGTGTTCACATTCGCAACTTTTACACCTTCAAACGCAGCTTCAACAGCTTGTTTGATCAAAAGTTTAGTGAGCGCGAGTGTCAACTTCGAATACATATTTGCCTGCTTCAAGTTGAGCCATTGACTTTTTCAGTGATAACAGGTTTTTTTGATAACATCATACAAATTCATTATGCAAGAACCTCCTCGATTTTTAGAGATAGCTGCTTGAGTAACAAGAAGTTTGTCACTATTTGCGATGTCAAGAACACTTGCAGTTGTAGCAGTCGCAACTTTCACGTTTGGAAGGTTACGAGCTGAAAGAGCTGCGAATTCATTTCCTTCTTCAAGAATAACAAGGACTTTAGAATCGATGCTCAAAGCTGCAAGAACTTTTTGCAAATTCAGCAGTTTTTTTGGAGCTGTAAATTCAAGAGAATCAACGGCTACAAATTTGTTTTCAGCAACTTTTTTTCTGAGTAAACAGATTTAAGTGCAAGGCGACGAACTTTTTGAGGAAGTTTGTACGCATAGCTACGTGGAGTTGGTCCGAAGACGATTCCACCACCACGCCATTGTGGAGAGCGGATAGAACCTTGACGAGCACGTCCAGTTCCTTTTTGACGCCATGGTTTGCGTCCGCCACCTGAAACGGCTGAACGGTTTTTTTAACTGCGTGAGTTCCTTGACGAAGGCTAGCACGTTGGCTGATGATCACATCAAATACAACTGCTTGGTTTGGTTCGATACCAAAGATCGCATCGTTAAGAACAACTTCGCCCGCTTGTTTACCAGTTTGGTCGAATAATGTTACATTTGCCATTTTGACTGTATTCCCCTTTCCTTATTATTTACCAGCTTTAACTGCTGACTTGATAGTGATAAGAGATTTCTTAGCACCTGGTACGTTACCTTTGATAAGGATAACGTTCTTTTCTGGAACAACTTGTACAACTTCAAGGTTTTGAATTGTTACACGATCGCCACCCATGCGTCCTGCAAGGTTTTTACCTTTGAATACGCGGTTAGGTGCAACAGGTCCCATAGAACCTGGACGACGGTGGTAACGAGAACCGTGAGCCATTGGTCCACGTGATTGTCCGTGGCGTTTGATAACACCTTGGAAACCTTTACCTTTAGAAGTACCAGTTACATCAACAATGTCTCCAGCTTCGAAAGTGTCAACTGTGATTTCAGCACCAACTTCCAAGCCTTCAACGTTTTTTTGAATTCACGAATGAAGCGCTTAGGAGCCGTGTTAGCTTTTGCTACATGTCCTTTAGCAGGTTTGTTGCTCAATACTTCGCGTTTGTCATCGAAACCAACTTGGATAGCGTTGTAACCATCTGTTTCAACAGTTTTAACTTGAAGAACAACGTTTGGAGTTGCTTCGATAACTGTTACAGGGATCAATTCGCCAGCTTCAGTGAAGATTTGAGTCATTCCCACTTTTTTCCCTAAGATTCCTTTTGTCATGAGAAAATAGTTCCTTTTTCTATAGTTTTTTTATTCAAAAAGTTTTTTTAACGAGCGTTTTTTTATGCTCTGGATCAAGCTTTTAGATTAAAGTTTGATTTCTACGTTTACACCACTTGGAAGATCCAATTTCATCAAAGCGTCAACTGTTTTTTGAGTTGGGTTGATGATGTCGATCAAACGTTTGTGTGTACGCATTTCGAATTGTTCGCGAGAATCTTTGTATTTGTGAGTCGCACGAATGATTGTGTAGAGGCTACGCTCAGTTGGAAGTGGGATTGGACCCGCAACTTGTGCACCTGTACGAGTAGCTGATTCTACGATTTTTTGCAGCCGCTGTGTCGAGTGTACGGTGTTCGTACGCTTTCAAACGGATGCGGATTTTTTTGTTTGCCATCTTTTTCTCCTTTTCGTCTATTTAAGATAATAGGCTAGCTCCACAAGAAAACCGACGCGCGTTGCGTGGCAATGCAACCGAGCGTGTCGCAACCTCTTGCATCAAAGCTAATAGCTGTTTTTCACAGCACCATAGTAGTTTAACACAAACAAAGGCCCAATGCAAGGGATTTGAGAAGATTTTTTTCGTTTTTTTGATGAAAGTGTTTTTCGAAAGAAAATAGAGTGCTAAAAAGTTGCTATTATATAGGGAAAAAGGGAGCGAGACAGAACAAATTTATATCCAATTTGTTCGTCGTCTCGCCCTCGCACAGATTGATTAGGTTATCTTTGGAGCTTAACAAGCGAACAAAGATACCAATCAACCACTGCGTCTAGCAGTTATTCCTATTATTCTCAGATGGCTGTAGTCTTTTTTTCTTCCTATTTATCTATTTCTAGAAATTCCGTCCTGATTTGTTATAGCCATATTTTTTTCGACGAAATGCTCACGGAATTCTAAGAGATTGTCATCCATGATGGCTTGACGGACCTGCTTCATGAGGTTGATCAAGAAAGTACAGGTTGTGGTAGCTGGTCAAGCGAATGCCGAAGGTCTCATCTGCCTTGAGGAGGTGGCGAAGATAAGCTCAGGGTATAGTTCTTACAAGTGTAGCAATCACATTCGGGATCCAGCGGTGTAAAGTCTTCTGCAAATTGCGCATTTTTTTCACTACTAGGCGTCCTTGGCTAGTCATACAGGTACCATTTCGCGCAATCCGCGTCGGCAAGACACAGTCAAACATGTCCACTCCACGAATAACGCCATCAATCAGACTGTCTGGAGCTCCTACTCCCATGAGATAGCGTGGCTTGTTTCTCTGGTAAGAGCGGAGTTGTGAAATCCAGCACGGCATTCATCTCTTCATGGCTTTCCCCAACAGCTAAGCCACCGATGGAATAGCCTGGGAAGTCCATGCTGACCAAATCTTGAGCAGACTGACGGCGCAAGTCTTCAAATCCAGCCCCTTGGACAATCCCGAAAAAGACCTTGATCATGAGGGCGACGGTGAGCCTTTCAGGCCACGTTCTGCCCAACGACTGGTCCGTTCGATTGATTTTTTCACATAATCATAGGGCTGATAGAACTGAGGGCATTCATCAAAGGACATCATGATGTCGCTTCCTAGATTGTTTTGGATGGAGATGGCCTTTTTCTGGAGAGAGGAACATCTTCGAGCCGTTGAGGTGATTTTTAAAGGTTACCCTTCTTCGGTGATGTTGCGGGTATCCGCCAATGAATAGACCTGGAAGCCTCCACTATCTGTCAAAATCGGGCTGGTCCCAGTTCATGAACTGGTGCAGTCCTCCTGCTTTTGCGACCAAGTCGTCCCCGGACGAAGCCAGAGATGGTAGGTGTTGGCCAAGATAATTCCGGAACCCATTTCCTTGAGTTCTTCTGGCGATTGGGTCTTAACGGTTGCCTGAGTCCCTACAGGCATAAACATTGGGGTCGGGAAGGTCCCGTGAGGGTGATAATTTCTCCCAGACGAGCACCTGTATGCTTTTTCTTTTTTTGATTAATCGATATTGAATCGGTGAATCTGTCATGGTTACCTCCGTACTGGGAAAAAAACAGTCCCAGCCTTCTTATTCCTGTCACAGTTTTTCCTGTGAGCACCTGTACGATTGTACCAAATTTTACCGGCTCTGTCACGGACTTATGTTATAATAAAAAGTACTACTATGAAGAGAGTGTCATCTATGAACCTTAAACTGATTCGCCTCCGGGCACGTACCATGCAAGTCCAGCAACCGGGCTTAGCTATCCTTTTTGCCTTGCCGGTCCTGTTGACCATTCTTGCTAACTTTCTCTTAAGTGGGCAAGATCTGGTCGATCTACTACCGGACATGACCTTGCAGCAAGCAGGTATCTACATGATCCAGCGGCAGCTCTTTCCTTCTGTCGTCTCCTTTGTCATCTCCATTTTAGTGGTCGGTGCGACTTTTAGCTATTTAGATACGATTAATCCCAAGATCGAACACCGAACACGCGTGTTAGATATCTTTAAACAAGATCGCTTTACCTCTGTATTTGCCACCTTGATCTTGAAGCAAGTCGTCCTCTTTTTATGGGGACTCATCCTCTATGTAGGGAGCCTCATCAGCACCTACGCCAGCATTCGATTTTTGGCGATTTACGACAAGGTGAGCAACCCTAGCACTCTGAGTGCTTCCAGTCCTGAATTCCAATCTCTCATGCAACAAATGCCTCTGATGACTACCGGTGTCGTGCTGGGCCTACTCGGCCTCCTCTTTTACCTGCCACAATACTACAGTCTCAGCTTGGTCGAATTGATCCTCTATGAGCAATTACGAGACGGCGACTACAAGGGAGCCTTTGGAGTCCTTCGCCAAAGTCGTGAAACCATGAAAGGGTTCCGCAGCAATCGCTTGGTGCTCGATCTAACCTTGATTGGTTGGTACTTCTTGAATTACTTCACGCGCGATGTCATCGGCTTTTATACCATGCCTTACTTTTATCAACTGCCAAATTGCATTTTATGATCAAATCAAGCAGATTAAACAAGGGCCGCGCCATTTCACAGACCATCCAAGCCATGAAACTGAATAAGAGTAAGAAGAAAACCCCAGCAAGCTGGGGTTTTCTTCTATATCAATTGTTTATCATTTATAAACCGTATAGGGAGTCTCCTAAGATCAGTCGGGTGTGTTCCCGTTTGATACAGCGGTTCATGACGATATCTTCTCGTCCAGCTCCACGAAGGATTTCTTCTGCTTCTTGATTTTTCCAGCTCCCAATTGTGCCCAGAAAATTTTTCGCATCCGTCTCAATAAAATCACGTGCCACATCTGGTAAAAACTCACTGCGACGGTATACATCGACGATATCTACTGGGAAAGGAATCTCCTGCAAGCTAGCGTACACCGTTTCTCCAAGGATCTGGCCACCAGCTGCACGAGGGTTGACAGGAATAATCCGATAGCCCCGCTCTTGCATCTCCTTGCTGACACGATGACTGGTCGTATCTTCACGATCAGATAATCCAACTACAGCGATGATCTTGCTGGTTTCTAGGTAATGTTTGATAATGCCATCACTAGGATTGCGAAATGAATAAGCCATAAGAATCTCCTTTTGTATGCGTTTCCTTTCTTTAAATAGTATAACAATACGGAAGGCATTGCAAGTGTTTGTCGTTAAAAGCGGTAGGAAACTGAAAAGTCTCCTACCGCTTTCTGTTTTGAACAAACTTAATCTTATTTGGCTTCATACCATGTTTTGCCTTCGTTCTCATCGGCTTCCAGTGGTACTGCAAGTTCGATAGCGGATTCCATGGTCTCTTTGACAAGTTCTTTGATCGCTGCCAGTTCATCACTTGGTACTTGCAGAACGATTTCATCGTGCACCTGAAGAAGCATCTTGGTCTTGTATGCTCCTGCTTCTAGCGCTTGGTCCAAGTGGATCATGGCAATTTTCAAGATATCTGCTGCAGATCCTTGGATTGGTGAGTTGATAGCTGTCCGCTCCGCAAAGCCTCGAACATTGAAGTTGCGAGAATTGATATCTGGAATCTCCCGACGACGCTTGAAGAGGGTCTCACATAGCCTTTTGTCACGCGCTTCCCGTACCACTCTCTCCATATAGTCCTTGATGCCAGGGTAGCGTTCGAAGTAGGTCTCAATGTAGGCCTTGGCTTCTTTTCGACTGATCCCTAGGTTGTTAGACAGTCCAAAGTCGGAAATTCCATAAACCACACCGAAGTTTACTGCTTTTGCATTGCGACGGTCGTTCGGCGTCACATCTTCTGGTTTTTCAATATTGAAAACTCGCATAGCAGTCGATGTATGGATATCTGCCCCATGTTTAAAGGCATCAATCAAATGCTCATCTCCCGAAATATGGGCCAAGACGCGCAGTTCGATTTGTGAATAGTCCGAACTCAGCAAGACACTGTTTTCCTCTTCTGGGACAAAGGCCTTACGAATGAGACGACCTTGTTCCAAACGGACAGGAATGTTTTGCAGGTTGGGATCCACGCTGGACAAACGGCCTGTCTGCGTCAAATCCTGTACATAGCGGGTATGGATCTTCCCATCTTCCAAAATCCAATCTTGAAGACCGATGACATAGGTCGACTGGATCTTAGCAATTTGGCGGTATTCAAGAATCTTAGACACGATCGGTGCAATTGGAGCCAGGCGTTCCAAGACATCAACGGCTGTTGAATAGCCGGTTTTGGTCTTCTTAGTATATTCAAGAGGGAGTTCCAATTTTTTTCAAAGAGGATGACCCCCAATTGTTTTTGGAGAATTGATATTAAACTCTTCTCCAGCAAGCTCGTAGATTTCTTGGGTCAAGCGCTCCAAGACCACTTCGTTTTCCACCTGCATATCTTCTAGGGTCTGGCGCTCTACCTTGATCCCCGCGATTTCCATCTTGGCCAAAACAGCTGCTAGTGGTTGCTCCATATCATAGAGCAAATCTAGCTGGTCATGGGCTTGCAACTGCTCCATCATAGGCTCTTCGGTATCCAGTAGAAACAGCGACTTTCCGTGCCAAATGCTCTAATAGGGACCGCCTTTTTCTGGGATAGCTTTTTTTGGCTCCCTTGCCATAAACGACTTCGTCCAGCGGTAGCGCAATCTGACTATAGAGACTCGCAATGGTTGAAATTTCATTGTCCTCTACGGTCGACAAGAGATACTTGGCCAATCGACTGTCAAACGCGGGATTTTGAAGGGTAATGCCCAAGTGGCTGAGCAAGACCTTAGCCCGCTTGAAGTCATAGACCTTGAGGGGCGTTTTTTCGAGAAATTCTTTGAAAATCGGTGTTTGTAAAAGACCAGTATCTGTACTCGCGTAGAGCTGACCTTTGGTCCCCCATGCGAAACCGATGATGGGTTCCGTATGGTAATTGTCCCCAAAAATCTCAAAATGGAAGAAACTATCTTCCGTGAGCATATCTGAAGTGACTTGCTCGACTTCTGTATAGTCAATAGCTACAGGAGCTGCTTCTTCTCCACTGAGATCCAAGGCCTGACGGAGTTGCTTGAAGCCCATCTCCTCATAAAACTTGGCGAGATTTTCTAGATGAGGGCCCGTATAGGTGATATCGTCCAGGCCAATCTCAATGGGAGCATTGGTATCGATGGTTGCGAGAGTCTTAGACAGATAGGCCTGCTCCTTTGTCGTTGATGAGGTTTTTCCTTCATCTTAGAAGCCTTCATCTCGTCGATATGCTCGTAAATGCCATCGAGAGAGCCGTACTCTAGGAGTAGTTTGATCCCGGTCTTTTCTCCGATCTTAGTGACACCTGGGATATTATCCGATTTATCTCCCATCAAGGCCTTGAGGTCGATAAATTGCTCTGGTGTCAGACCCATCTTTTTCTTTTGAGATAGGCTGGAGTGAATTCTCAAACTCTGCTACCCCTTTTTTGGAGATTTCAACCACCGTATTGTCATCTGTCAGCTGGATCAAATCCTTATCCCCAGAGACAATGGTCACATCAAATGGCACCGAGGTAGTTTCTGCCATCTTATCAAGCGTTCCAATAATATCATCCGCTTCATACTGGGCCAGCTCATAATGGCGGATTCCCAAATGATCCAGTTGCTCACGAATGAAAGGGAACTGCTCACGGAACTCATCTGGAGTTTTTGCACGGCCCCCTTTGTAGTCGGCATACATCTCCGTCCGAAAAGGTCGTCTTTCCTGCATCAAAAGCAACGAGGACATGGGTTGGTTGGATGCGCTCCAAGAGATGGCTCAACATGAGATTAAAGCCATAGACCGCATTGGTATGCAGACCATTGGCATTTTTGAAGCGATCAATTTGATGATAGAGTGCGAAAAAGGCACGAAAAGCGACGGAAGACCCGTCGATGAGTAGTAATTTATTCTTTTTTTCCATAGGCCTATTATACCACGAATCACAAGGTCTCTGGTACATAAAAACTCTACCCTTTCGGGTAGAGCCTTCTTTAGGAGTTTCTTATGAAAAATGAAGAGAAGTGTTTATTCGCCGTAACAAGAACCTTGTTGTGGCAATTTCTTAAAGCGTTTTGGATAATTAACTGAGATTTTCATTTTCTGTACCTCATTTCTTATTGGATGAGTACAGTATACAAGAGAAACCTAAACGATTCCTTATAGAAAGCTTCAAGAAAACTAAAAGCTGAGGCGCAAAACACGCGGTTGTTTTTTCCTGCAAGCTGGTAACTGAAGATGGAGCCCTGTCTCATCTTGGCTCCAAGAAAGAAGCTGACTTTCTCCAAGGAGCTCTAGCTTTTGAATGCGCGCATGAAGAATTCTCGGTTGCTTGAGATCATAGGCGAGAGACGGCAAGGTCAGCTCTTCTGTCCTTCCACTTGGTTCCAGCTGGATAGCATAAAGAAAGCCATCACGCATGGTATAGCGGAAATCTTGGCTGGTATAGAGTGGCGCTTGCCCGTCTGAGAAGGAACCTTCCTGGGCCTCGGTCGGTCCGTCCGATGACACCCGCCAAGGCCGACTCTGATAAATGGCTTCTCCATTTACCGCCAGCCAGTCCCCGATCTCTGTGAGGATGTCTTGGTCTTGCTCAGGGATAGTGCCATCTGCCTTGGGTCCAATATTGAGCAGAAGATTGCCATTTTTGCCACAACATCAACTAAATTTTTGTAGCAATTCCTTACTGGTCTTGTAGGCTAGATCCTGGGTATAGCACCAAGAATTACGGGCGATCGCGGTATCCATTTGCCACGGAAAGGCTTTGCGTCTCTCCGTATCCTCCCGCTCCATCTCAACGATTCCTGAACCGAAAGGGAGGGCGTCCTGTTTGTAACAAACAGCCACCTTGCGATCCTCTTGTGCTGCTAGATTGTAATAATAAGCCAAAAAGCGCATCAAGTAGGGACGGAAACTCTCATGCTGGATCCACCAGTCAAAATAAAGGAGCTCTGGCTGGTAGTCCCGCACCAGTTCACAGGTTCGCAAAAGCCAATCTTCCAAGAATTCTTTGCTTGGATAAGGCTTGGAAGTCAGATCAAAATGATCCTTGGGCTCTGGCTCCGCTGGCCAATAAAGGCTGTCTCTTGGGACTTCTTGCGGAATGTCACTAGTGAATTCCTTGCCATGTGAAAAGAAAAACTGGTGTTCTGCCCGGTGAGAGGACGTACAGAAGTGCAGGCCACGTTTTTCTGCTTCCTCCTCAGCTCTCCTAAGACATCTCGTCTCGGCCCCATTTCTAAGCTATTATAAGGCGAGAGAGTAGAGGCATACATCTGAAAACCATCGTGGTGCTCCGCAACTGGGAAAAGATACTGAGCTCCCGCTTTTTGAAAGAGATCTAGCCAAGATGCCGGATCAAAAGCGATCGGCTGTAAAAAGAGGAATGAGATCCTTGTAGCCAAAGCTAGCCTGGTCTCCAAAAATGCTCTCGATGATAGTCATAGCAAGGATTCCCTTGGATATACATATTTCGCGAATACCATTCCGAACCAAAAGGCAGGTACACTGTAGACGCCCCAGTGGATAAACATTCCAAATTTGGCATCTCGATACCAATCTGGACAGACTTGATGGCTAAGAGAGTCCCAGGTTGGTTCAAAAGGACCTGACTGGACAACTTGATCAATCTCTTCAAGGCTTATCATTCTCTTCTCCTCTTTTCTTGTTACTACCTCTATTGTAACGAGAAAGCCTCGTTTGTAAAGACAAACGAGGGGAATGTTTAAAAATAGTAGACAAAGAGCTTGATCTAGGAGAATCAAGCTGATGATGAATGGAATGAAGCTTCTAGCCCTTCACTGCTTGAGAAATAAAACGAGCGATGGCGTCTGTCTCCCCTTGGTGGAGAGCCTTAACGATTTTGGACCCCACAATAACCCCATCTGAGACCTTGTTGAAACGGTGAACATCCTCCATGCTGGAAACTCCAAAACCTGTTAAAACAGGAATGGACGCTATTTCGTGTAATTGGGCCAAGTGGTGATCCAAATCATCTCGATAGCTACCAGCTTTCCCCGTCACTCCATTGACAGCAACGGCATAGATAAATCCTTCTGCATCTTGGATCAATTTCTTTTGGCGCTCGATTCCTGTGGTTAGGCTCACTAGTGGCACCAAAGCGATGTCTTTATCCGCTAATAGAGGCTCTACCAGATCCGCATGCTCATGAGGAAGATCCGGAATAATCACTCCCTTTGACCGCTGTTCCTTCTACATCTCTAAAAGAAGTTTTTCGAGCCCATATTGGAACAAGGGGTTGAAATAGGTCATGATGACCAAAGGAACACTTGTCTCTAAGTGCTGGATCGTTTGCACCAGTTCCTCTGTCGTCGTCCCATGGGCTAAACTTCGTAGTCCCGCCTCTTCAATCACAGGACCATCTGCCACCGGATCTGAAAAAGGAATGCCAACCTCAATAGCTGAGACACCAAGCTCCTCCAAAAAAATTGGATGGTTTCCTGCAAACCTGCCAAGCCTTTTTTTCATGATCTCCTGCCATAATATAAGGAACAAAGATCCCTTGCTGCTGGTCTTTCAGCTTTTGTAAATGCTCTGTTAAGGTCTTTCCCATCTTACTCTCTCTCTCTTGTTCTAGGCGGTCTTTGACTTGTACCACATCTTTATCCCCACGACCTGATAAGCAAACGATCATGGATTTTTTTCAGGCCCCCATCTCCTTAGCCAACTTCACCGCATAGGCGATAGCGTGGCTCGATTCCAGAGCTGGAATGATTCCTTCTACTTTTGAAAGCAATTGAAAGGCTTCTAGGGCTTCTTGGTCTGTCACAGGCACATAGGTTGCCCGCTTGATGTCATGGAAATAAGAATGCTCTGGCCCAATACCTGGATAATCGAGACCTGCTGAAATCGAAAAGGCTTCTAAAAATCTGTCCATGGGCATCCTGTAAAACATCCATCAAGGCGCCGTGAAGGACTCCCGGACGCCCCTTGGTCAAGGTTGCTGCATGCTGGTCTGTATCCACTCCAAGCCCAGCAGCTTCTGCCCCATACATGGCAACAGAGGTATCCTCAACAAAAAGGATAAAAAGAGGCCAATGGCGTTCGATCCGCCTCCTACACAGGCTAAGACTGCATCTGGTAGCGCACCATCATTTTGCTCTGCAAATTGGCGTTTGGCTTCTCGACCGATGACACTTTGAAAATCACGGACAATTTCTGGGAATGGATGAGGTCCTAGAGCAGAACCCCATGATATAGTGGGTATCCTCCACATTTGCTACCCAGGCTCTAAGGGCAGCATTGACCGCATCCTTGAGAACACGTGACCCATCTGTTACTGATTGAACCTTGGCGCCCAACAACTCCATCCGAAAGACATTGAGGGCTTGGCGTTTGACATCTTCTTCCCCCATGTAGATGGTACATTCCATATCAAATAAAGCAGCAGCTGTTGCTGTTGCAACACCGTGCTGTCCGGCCCCTGTTTCTGCGATGATCTTCTTTTTGCCCATCCGGTGTGCCAATAAAACCTGTCCTAGGGCATTATTAATTTTATGAGCCCCTGTGTGGTTGAGGTCTTCTCTTTTAAGAAAGATCTTGGCTCCACCGACATACTTGGTAAGATTTCTTTAGCGTAATAGAGCGGTGTTTCCCGACCGACATATTGTTTCAGAAGCTGATCCAATTCTGCTTGAAAAGAAGGATCTGCTTGACTTTCTCTGTAGGCTTCTTCTAATTCTAAAACTGCTGTCATCAAGGTTTCAGGGACAAATCGTCCCCCGAACCGCCCGTAAAATCCGTTTTTTTATCTGGTTGTTTATATGCCATGCTTGACCCTTTCTATAAATCGTTTTATCTTTTCTTGATCTTTTTATTCCATTTGTCTCGACCCCACTGGATACATCCACCGCATAAGGATGAAAAGAAGCGAATAGCATCTGCTACATTGTCTTCCGTCAAGCCTCCTGCAATAAAGAAGGGCTTTGTAACGTTTTGACTTTCGAGTTCTTGCCAGTCAAAGGTCTGTCCACTTCCTGCTACAGGAGCATCAAAGAGCAGATAATCGGCACTGGTCTCAGGAAGAGCTGCATCTTTCCCCACTTGAACAGCGCGAATCGTCTGTTGGGGAAGGTCTTGCAAGATGGTATCATCTATCGGTCCATGCACTTGTATCAGGTCCAAGCCCACAACTTGGCAAGCTTGCTCCACTTCTTCTCTTTGTGGTGATACAAAAACACCGACTTTTTGAACCCCCTTTGGAATCCCTGTAGCCAACTGCCGAGCTTGCTCCAGCGTGACTTGCCGTTTGCTTGGTGCAAAGACAAAACCAATGTAGTCCGCACCGGCTTCAACAGCTGTCTGGACGGCTTCCGGAGTGGACAATCCGCAAAATTTTTAACCTTTGTCAATCTGCAACTCCTTTACTTTTTTTCAGCCACATTGTCTGCCTTCATGAGGGCTGTCCCAACGAGAATGCCATTAAAATAAGGAGCCAGCATGCGCGCGTCTGCTGCTGTGAAAAATAGCAGACTCAGAGATGTAAACCGGTTCTTGTTCAAAGCTGGTCGCCAATTCAAGGCTAGTATGAAGATCTGTCTCAAAGGTCACCAAGTTGCGATTATTGACCCCTATGATCTGAGCCCCAATCCGGTGAGCGACCTCTAGTTCTGTCAGATTATGGGTCTCCACCAAGACCTCCAGGCCAAGATGGGTCGCAAATCGAAGAGTTCTTTCAGACGAGCCTCTGATAAGGCTGCAACTATCAACAAGATCACAGTCGCCCCTGCGTTTCGCGCCCGAATTATTTGCTTTTCATCCACAATGAAATCTTTGTTGAGGGTGGGGATACGTACTTGACTAGATATTTCCCGGAGATACTCGATACTGCCCTTGAAAAACACTTCATCGGTCAAGACAGAAATCATCACGGCCCCATTTTCTTCGTAAGTCTTAGCCTGCGCGACGATATCCACATCGACATGAATATCTCCCAGACTCGGGCTAGCCTTTTTCACTTCCGCAATGACCTGAAGCTTTTCTGGATGACTCTTTAGGTAATCATACAAGCGGTAGGTCTCACGCAAAGGTTGGAGTTCCTCTTCTTTCATCGCAGCCACTTCATGCGCCTTTTCCTTTAGAATCTTTGGCAAGAATTCTTGACTCATTTTTGATACTCCTGTAATAATCTCAATTTCTCAAGGGCAGCCCCACTGGCAATCACTTCACGTGCCAAGGCAATCCCCTCCTTGATAGAATCTACCTTGCCGTTGGCATAAAAACCAAGGCCAGCATTCAAGACAGTCACCTCTAAGAAGGGACTTGCTTCATTCTTCAAGACACTGAGCAAAATTTCTGCATTGCGTTTGGCGTCTCCACCTCGTACTTGATCAATTTCAATGCGCTCCATTCCGATATCTTCTGGTTGAAAAGCTGGATAAGGTAACCTGTCCATTTTCCAGAATAGCGAGCTGGGTTTTCCCATCAAGGCCTGCCTCGTCTAAACCTTGTGGACCACTCACCACCACTGCGCGTTTCCGACCCAAATTCTTTAGAATCTCCGCCGTACTTTCCAGCATATCTGGACGACTGGTTCCCAATAGCTGGGTTTCTAGAGGAATCGGATTGATAAGAGGACCGGTTAAGTTCATCACCGTTGGAACCCCTAGCGCCAAGCGAGCGGGCATAATATAGCGCATGCCAGGATGCAGATTTTTGGCAAATAGGAAGACAATCCCCGCCTTTTCAAACACTCGTCCCAAGTCTCCTGGACCCAAATCAAGGTTAATCCCTAGAGCTTCTAGTACATCCGCAGAACCAGATTTAGAAGAGATCGAACGATTTCCGTGTTTTGCCATCTTGATGCCACCACCAGCAAGGACGAAGGCAGCTGTTGTTGAAATATTGAAACTATACGAACGATCGCCCCCAGTTCCACAATTGTCCATCGCTCCTTGAACTTCTGTAGGAATAGCGACTGCATAGGCCTGCATCACTTTTTGCAATAGCCGTCCGCTCTTCAACCGTTTCTCCCTTCATTTTGAGACCTAGAAGAAGGGCCGTCACCTGTGCTTCTGAAGCACGACCAGCAACGACTTCCTCCATGGCAGCTTCTAACTCTGCACTGGTTAGATCCATTCCTTCCGCTACTTTTTGCAAGCACTTGTTTCATCTTCCGCTCCTTGACTAGTTTGACAAAAATTTTTCGATGGTCTTGAGCCCATCTGGCGTCCCGATACTTTCTGGATGGTATTGAAAACCATAAATCGGTAAGCTGCGGTGTTGAATTCCCATAATCGCTTGATCATCCGTCGTCCGAGAGGTAATGACAAAATCCTCTGGCATGTCTTCAATCGTCAGCGAATGGTAGCGCATGACTGGGACTTCTTTTGCGACACCCGCGTATAGCGGAGAGGGAGCTTCTAGCTGGATCTGGCTTTGTTTGCCATGCATGACCTGTGGCGCCAATCCCAAGCGCCCTCCAAAAACTTCCGCAATCGCTTGATGCCCCAAGCAAATCCCCAAGATTGGTTTGACCCCCGCGAAATCTCGGATCATCTCCTCCATCTTGCCCGCATCCTTTGGCCAACCCGGACCTGGAGAAAAGACCAAGGCATCTGCTTCTTGGGCAACTTGGTACAAATCCGGATCATCATTTCGAAGCACCTGGACCTCATCAAATTTTTCCGATATACTGTGCTAAATTGTAGGTAAATGAATCGTAATTATCGACTAATAAAATCATCCTTCTTCTCCAATCCTTGTCATCGATTTTTGCCTTATTGACGGTTTCTTGGTATTCATTTTCAGCGATCGAATCATAAACGATTCCTGCTCCGGCCTGCACATAAGCCTTCTTATTTTTGAGGATCATGGTTCGAATCGCAATAGCAAAATCGAGATCCCCCGTCACAGAGAGATAGCCAATAGCCCCCTGCATAGACGCCTCGTTTTCTCTTTTTCTGCCTCATAGATTCGCTTCATGGCTCGAATCTTGGGAGCACCTGAAACGGTCCCAGCTGGAAGAGTTGCCTTCAGAGCCTCAATGGAGGCTAGTCCAGGAAGTAATTGCCCTTGACCACACTCGTCAGGTGCATGACATAACGGAAGAACTCCACTTCCATATATTTGGTCACTTCAACTGACCCATTTTTGAGCGATACGACCCAATATCGTTTCGCCCTAGATCCACCAACATCCGGTGTTCTGCGACTTCTTTTTGGATCCCCTGCCAAATCAGCTGCCAATTGCCGATCAGACTCCTCATCGATCCCTCTTGGTCGCGTGCCAGCAATGGGATTGGTTGTCACCACTCGATCCTTGACCGACACCAGACTTTCTGGACTGGCACCGATAATTTGATACTCCCCAAAATCATAAAAGTAGAGATAATTCGAAGGGTTGGTCACGCGCAAATTGCGGTAATAATCTAGTGGTTTTTCCTGAAAAAAATCAGCTGAAAAAAACGTTGACTGAGCACGCATTGGAACATATCTCCTTTTCGAATATAGTCCCGCGCTAGGGCCACCATTTCCTCAAACTCTTTTTGCTCCAAATGATTGTGGAAATGAAGCGCATGCAGGTCCTTGTCCTGAAACTCTTCCTTTGCAGGTCTTGCCAATTGTGCTAACACTTGCTCCAAGCTCGACGCTTGCTCTGCTTCACTTCGTCCACTATAGAGGTTCTCTTCCACCACATAGACCTTTTCCTTTTTGTGATCAAAAATCACATAGCTTTCATATAAGAAAAAGTGAAGATCTGGTGTGCCGATCGTATCTTCAGGAATGGAACCAATGTTCTCATAGAGGCCAATCAAGTCATAGCCGACAAATCCAATCGCCCCACCGTTAAAAGGAAGTTCTTCGGAAGTTTTCGTTTTGACCGTGATGCGATTCAAAAAGTCCAAAGGATCCTCTTCAACAATTTGATCATTGTAATAGAGGACGCCATTTTCAAACTTGACTTCACTGACTGGCCGATAGGCTACAATTGAAAAACGCGCATTCTCTTTTTCACGAGGGATCGACTCCAAGATCATTTTATGGGGCGCATCCAAACGCATATAAGCCAAAATTGGACTCAACACATCAGCAGATAAAACTTTTTTCATATCAGAAACCTCTCTTTTAGAACTCTTTTATTCTAATGAATTCAACGCACCTTGGCTTGCTAAGGCGATCAAGGGTATCCCATCGCTCTATTTGCGCTTTGGGATCAATGTGCCTAAGCTCGCTTCGCTTGCTAAGGCACATAGAAAAGCCCTCACACAAAAACTGTGTGAGGGCGTAGTGTCCGCGGTGCCACCTCTTTTATAGGGAAAAATAGCTGGTCTTTCCCTACATCTCTATCTCCTCTATCAAGGAGTTGCACGGTAAGGGGTGCCAACCGAATTCACATGGGTTAGAATTCATTGATCATAACAGTCCAATTTTCATCAGTCGCTATTGCTTGTTCACAATTCCCACAAGCTCCCTGAAAATAGCTGACTCATTACTTTTCTGTTGCTACCATTATAACCCTTTTTCTTAGAAAGTCAATAAAATTTTTAGTCTTTTTTTATACTTTTTTCTACACTTATTTAATAAAATCAGCTCAAAGAGCCCTAGCGGCCCGTCCTTTTTATCCCAACAATAGGATACTCAACAAAGCTAAAATTGCAGGACCACCTTGGGTCAAGATAATCTTTTTATTGGCTGTCATCGCACCGTAGGCTGCAGCTCCAATAATAAAAAGCACAAAAATCGTAACAACTTCACTATTTTTAGAGACAAACAATCCATACAAGAGGAAGACACCAATCAAGGCATTGTATATCCTTGATTCTTAAATAAAGAGGTCACAGATGGGCGAGCGAGTTCTTCTTTATCCATGTTGAAAACCCGACTTGTGGTATCAGATGTGGTTCTGATGCTCTCCAAATAAAAAATATACAAATGCTCCAGTGCAGCAAGACTTGCTAAAATAATCGTCAGTAATGACATCGTAGATTCTCCTTTTTATTCAACTGTTATTTGTTCAATGCCAGATACTAATTTGTCCAGCAGGTAAGAAAATTGCTCTTGTTCTTGAGCAGTCAAAATCCGACTCATCTGTTCTTTCACCGCCACATGATGGCGAGGGGGATGTTTGACCAAACGATTATAGGCCGTATCCGTCAAATGAATTAAGATTTCCCGCTGATTCTTTTGGATTTCGACTCCGATGGACAAATCCTTCCTTTTCTAATATTTTTGAAATGCCGGGTTAAAGCCGCTGGATCAATCTGCAAGCGCTCCTGAACCGCGATCTGATTGCAAGGCGCTTGTTCTAATAAATCCTGCAAAGATTTGGTAACGTGTTAAGCTAATCCCTAGGCGCTTTTCAAAGAGTTGCGTAGTTGATTGATCTGCCAAAGCGTAGTTGGTAGAGCAAATCATTTATTTCTGCCATGTTCCCTTCCTCTATTCATTTTTTTGATAAATCAATAATTGACTAATCAATTATAAAACATTTCATATCCTCTTGCAAGGAAAAAGAGCTTGCACTATTCTTTCTCACAAAAAAAGCCGCCTGATTTGGCGACTCTTAGGGAGATTATTATGAAAAAGAAAAGTTTTAGGATTTTTCTAAACAAAGTTAGGAGGTCTTTGTTTATGCTTTCTATTATAGCGGACATTTCTTAAAGAAAGCTTACGACTTTATTTCAAAATGAAAAACAAATTCTTTACAGATTCTTTTTCAGCGTTTAAAAATACCTGGGATATCTAGTAAGGTGTTCATCTGATGATTGCCTTGATAGTCAGACGTCAAGAAATTGATACTCTGAATCTGGCTATTTCTTGCAAAAGTCAATATCCAGGCTCCGATCCCCAATATAGTAGGTCTTTTCTGGCTCCAACCCGTACTTCTCCATCAGATACATGGCAGCTTCTGGGTCAGGCTTGCGGGCAAAACCACTTTGACTGGTCAAAATCTCTGTAAAAAAAGATTCTAAACCCAAGTCCCGCAGGATGACAAAGGCATTCTCTCCTTATGGGTATAGACAAACTGCTCAATTCCAGCTTCTTGTCCCCAGGATAGGACATCACGCGCCCCATCCATCAGAAGGACCTGGGCATTTTTTTCTCCGCTAGACTTTCTGCTCGGCGATGATTCAAGTCGGTCACATCCAGATGATACTCCTCCGCCACGGCTACTAAAAGATCTTGAACCGAATGCTTCAAGATGAAATCTTTAATGCTGGCTCGGTCAAAGGAAGCTGATAAGTTGCATAGGTCTCCTCAAGACCTGCTAGAAATAGCATCATAGGAATCCAGCAAGGTCCCATCCAAATCCCAAATAAAGGCTCGTTTTTGTCATTTTTTTCTCTCCTACTTTTTCGTCTATAGAGTTGACTCAAAAAAATAGCCAACGGAAAGCCATTGTCGAGCAGTGTCCCCGTCCAGACCCCTGGAAGGCCAAAGCCAAGGGTTACTCAAGCAGATAACCGGCTCCAATTCGAATGACCCACATGCCAATCGTCGTCGCATAAAAATGGAAGCTTTCCCATTTCCCAAGCCTTGCCAAACAGCTGTATAGATGACCGTTCCTGCTGTAAACGGCGTTCCTAACAAAGAAAAAGAGGACAACCGATAAACTAGCTTCTACTGCTTTTTGTATCTTGTGTGTAGAGATGGGTCAGAAGGTGCCCCCAAAAAAGATTCCCAAGGCAATAGGGTAACATTAACACGAAAGGACAAGCAGTAAGACTGCTTTTCGAAGGCGGGCAATCTGCTCAAGATCACCTTCACCCAGGCTCCGTGCTACGAGCATGACCGTCGCTGTGGCCACTCCCAAATACAGGCATGTAGTTAAACTGGGTCAAGGTCTCTCCGATAGCATTTCCTGCGACTGCCTCGGTCCCAAAAAGCAACCACGATCGCAATGATTACCACATCTCCAGCTCGCATCATCAGCCGCTCTCCCGGCAGCTGGAAGTGCTAAGTTCAAGAGCTTACGATCCAATCCCCAACGAAGGGGGTGCAAAGGGTAGCTGGACCTTTTGCCACAAGAGGATGACGCCCACCAGACGGGCCAGCACTGTCCCCAAAAGCTGCTCAACAATGCCCCCAACCAAAAAGGAAAAATAGCCACAGAGGAGAATAGAGCGTTTAATACATTGGTCAACAGGCTCACATACATAGGAAGACGTGGATTGTTGGCCACCCGAACCAAGGAGCCCAAGGTCGTCATCAATCCTAAGAGAACTATGGTCCCGCCAACCAAGGAAAGGTAAATCCCCCCACTTTCGGCTACTGCAGCTTCAGTCCCCAACAGCGAAATCATCTGGCGTCCAAATAACAGCGAAGCCCCTCCTAAGAGAGCACTCAACAATAAGGTCACCTTCAGTGACTCTGTCGCATGGTAGGCAATGTTTTCTTGATTTTTTTCACCCAAGCTTTTGGACATGACACTGGCAACTGCCGCACCCAGTGCCAAAAAGATGGCTTGATAGATGGTGATGATATTCCTGCGACGGAAACACCTGAAATGGCAATCAAGCCCAGGTGAGCCACTAAATAAGAGTCCACCATGCCCATCAGCATTTGTAAGAAATTTTTCACCCATGGCAGGAAGGGCGATGTTTAAGATTTTTTTGTATGAATTCATGAGTATAGAAAAGAGCCAAACGGCTCTTTTGATCTTTCTAATAGCAGAGAATTAAAGTCCCAAGTAGTCTTCTACGGCTGCTTGCATGTCTTTGGCTGCCACGCTTGTACGATGGCGAACCGGTGCAGTTTCAAGGCCGTCTACAGCCGGTGGCACAGGAACACCTGAGATGTGTGTAATTTAGCCAAGGCTTCGAAATCGCCTAGACCTGTCTCGCCCTGTCACCGCTTCTACTGCCACAACTGGGAATTTATAAGGACTTGCTGTAGAGGCAATGACTGTTTTAGCAGTATCCCTGTTTGGGTCCGGTATTTTTTGATAAACGGCTGATGCTACGGCTGTATGAGGGTCTTCGATGTAATCAGACGCTTCATAGACCCGCTTGATCTCTGCAGCAGTTTCTGCTTCATCTGCGTATGCAGCCGCAAACAAATCTAAGATGTCTGCATCAAAGTTGGACAATTGGTACTGACCTGTTGCAACAAGGCTTTCCATCAATTCTTTGGTCTTTGTGGCATCATTGCCTACCAAGTGGAAAATCAAGCGTTCCAAGTTTGAAGAGACCAAAATATCCATCGATGGACTGGTGGTCACCTTGAACTCACGTTTCTTATCATAGACATGTGTTTTGAAGAAGTCTGTCAAGACATTGTTTTCATTTGACGCACAGATCAATTTCCCAACTGGAAGACCGATTTGTTTGGCATAGAAAGCTGCCAAGATATTTCCAAAGTTTCCTGTTGGGACGGTAAAGTTGACTTTTTCTCCCGCTGTGATTTGGCCTGTCTTCACCAATTGCGCATAGGCGTATACGTAATAGACAACCTGAGGCACCAAACGACCAATGTTCATAGAGTTGGCTGATGAGAATTGCATCTTGTTGGCTGCTAATTTTTCACGGAGCGCCACATCATTGAACATGTGTTTGACATTGGTTTGGGCATCGTCAAAGTTTCCATCGATCGCGATGACATGGGTATTGTCTCCCGTTTGAGTCGTCATTTGCAATTCTTGCACCTTGCTGACACCATCTTTTGGATAAAAGACAATGATCTCTGTTCCTGGAACATCAGCAAAACCTGCCATGGCAGCTTTTCCAGTATCTCCAGAAGTCGCCGTCAAGATGACAATTTTATTTTCCAAACCGTGCTTTTTAGCTGCTGTTGTCATAAAGTAAGGCAAGATCGACAAAGCCATATCTTTAAAGGCAATGGTGGAACCGTGGAAGAGTTCCAAGTTGTATTGCCCATCGAGTTTGACAAGAGGAGCAATAGCTGGGGTATCAAACTTGCTGTCATAAGCATGAGAAATACAGTAGTCCAACTCTTCTGCTGTAAAGTCGTCCAAAAAGGCTGACAAAACAAGCTTGGCCACTTCTTGGTAAGAAGCGTCTTTGAGGGTATCAAAATCCAGCTCTACTTGAGGATAAGAGACTGGAGTAAACAAACCGCCATCTGTCGCCAATCCTTGAAGGATGGCTTGACTAGCTGTTACAGTATTTTTTTCATCTCGTGTTGATTGATAAACTAATGTCATGACTGTTTTCATTCCTTTACTAGTAGTCTTCTCATTATATCATAAATGTCAGAAAATTTAACGGCTTTTCGCCAAATCTTGGCAAAGGTCGGCAAACAGAAGCTAGATAAAAGAGAGCAGGCGCAACGACTTTGCTCCTACTCCCATGCGAATCTGTTTTTCAGGTGTCTGCAAAGACTTGATCAAGCCAATCCCAACTCTGCTAAAACAGATGGGAAGTCTTTCTTCAAGCTTTCAAGAGCTACCGTTACTTCTTGACGAGTTTGGTTATTTTTTTCACAGTAACTTGACCGCTCTCAACTTCACTACTTCCTAAGGTAATCAAGGCTTTGGCCGCAAAGACATCTGCTGACTTAAATTGTGCCTTGAGCTTGCGTCCAAGATAGTCACGTTCTGCCTTGAAACCTTGGATTCGAAGGGCTTGAACCAAGCTAAGCGCTGCTTCATTGACCTCATCTCCTAGGACAGCGATATAGGCATCTAGGCCTGTTTTCGATCGGTAATTCAATGCCTTTCTTTTCAAGAACGAGAAGGATCCGTTCCACACCGATACCAAATCCAAAACCAGCTGTCGCAGAGCCACCGAAGTATTCAACCAAACCATCATAGCGACCACCCTGCACAGACTGTCAATTCATTGCCTTCAATTTCTGTAATGAACTCAAAAATCGTGTGGTTGTAGTAATCCAAGCCACGCACCATATTGGTATCGATGACATAGGCTACCCCCAAGTCTTCCAACATCCGACGAACCGCATCAAAAATGCGCTTGGCTTTCTTCATCAAGATAGTCTAGGATGGAAGGAGCCTGTTCAACCGCCGCCTTGTCTTCTTTTTCTTTTGAATCCAAGACACGAAGCGGATTTTTCTTCTAAGCGACGTTGGCTGTCCTTAGACAATTGATCCTTCATTGGCAAGAGATAATCAATCAAGGCTTGACGATAAGCCTGACGACTAGCAGGGCTTCCCAAAGGTGTTCAAGTGCAAGGTCACATTGTCAATTCCCTAGTTCTTTTCAGGAATTGCGCTGCCATGGCAATGGTTTCGACATCCGTTGCAGGATTGCTCGATCCAAAGCATTCTACCCCAATTTGGTGGAATTGACGCAAACGACCTGCTTGAGGACGTTCGTAGCGGAACATTGGGCCTATGTAATAGAACTTACTTGGTTTTTTTGTACCTCAGGCGCAAAGAGTTTATTTTCTACATACGAGCGGACAACAGGAGCTGTTCCTTCTGGACGAAGCGTGATATGACGGTCTCCCTTGTCATAGAAAGTCATACATTTCTTTGGTAACGATATCCGTCGTATCCCCTACTGAACGGCTGATGACTTCATAATGTTCGAAGATCGGTGTGCGGATTTCATCATAATTGTATCGCGCAAAGACCTTGCGTGCAAAGCCTTCTACATATTGCCATTTCGCTGAATCGCCAGGAAGGATATCCTGGGTCCCTTTTGGTTTTTGTAATTTCATAGCCTTCATCCTTTGTCTTACTTTTGCCTCTATTTTACCACAAATTCGAAGAGAAATGGAGGCTGGACCGAATTTCTTCGTTCGACACGTTCAAAAACCTCTTTCTTCTTGCCTTATCAGCCGAATTATGAGAAAATGGAAGCCATACTACACTGAAAGGATCTTGCGATGAGAGAGGATATCAAAATCAATGACCGCGCCCTGGCACTAGAGAAGCCGTTAATCGAAAAATTGGAGCTTGTATTTGATACCGATGTTGAGTTAGATGTCTATAATCTAGGACTGATCTACGAGATCCATCTAGATGAAGCCGGCACTTGCAAGGTGGTTATGACCTTTACCGATACCGCTTGTAGCTGTGCTGAGAGCCTTCCGATCGAAATCGTCGCTCGCCTAAAAGAAATCGAGGGGATCGAAGATGTCAAGGTTGAAGTAACTTGGTCACCCGCTTGGAAAATTACACGAATCAGCCGATACGGGCGCATCGCCCTTGGCCTTCCACCACGATAACAATCATTACCATTTAAGAAACGCAGTCAACTAATGAAGGAAAGCCTCTTTGGAAATCCAATCCATCATAAAAAAACGAGGAACAAACTCTGCTATCAGAGTTTGTTCCTCGTTTTTTTAATGTTTGAATCCATTCAAACTTTTTCACTACCAGAATGGACTAAGCCTCGTCAGCTTTTGGTTCAGGAAGGATTTGGTACAACACGATTCCTAGAATGGTCGACGTTGCCACACCCGTGATTTGAAGACCACCGAGGTCAATCATCAAACCACCGATCCCTGATACTAGGATCACACTTGCAATCAAGAGATTCTTTTTATTATCAAAATCAATCTTATGTTCAACTAAAATTTTTCAAACCGCTAGCAGCGATAACCCCAAAAGAGGGCAATAGACAAACCTCCCAATACAGGAGTTGGAATAGAGTGCAAAGAGTGCTGATAGCTTCCCAATAAAGCTCATGACAACCGCAATCACTGCTGCACCTGAAATAACGTAAACTGAGTAGACCTTACTAAGGGCCATCACCCCAATGTTTTTCCCCATAAGAAGTTACTGGAGGAGCTCCAAAGAATCCAGCAATAATCTGTGCCAAGCCATCACCAGTAAGCGTATGGTCAAGCCCTGGATCCTTGAAGTAATCACGCTCAGTCAAACTATTTAAAAACCATGAGGTGACCAAAAATGTTCCGTCATGGTCACAAAAGGCAATCGGAGCCATGGTCAAAAATCGCACTTGGATAGAGTTTAAAGCTATAATCCACAAATGGAATGTCAAAGTTTGGAACTTGAATCCAATGTGCCGCACTTACCTCTGAGAAATTGACAAAACTATGTCCTGTCAGCAAACCAAGAGCCAATGAGAAAATATAGCCCACAATTAATCCAAGTAAAATTGGGACGACACCGACAATCTTCTTGCCATACATGTTAAATAGGATAACCGCAAAGAGGGTCACCATCGAAATCAATAGAGCATAACCACTGTAGCTTTTATTTAAGGTTGTCGCATCAGTGACGGCATTCTTCGCAAGACTCAAACCAATTACCATGATAATGGGACCAACCACGATTGGTGGAAGGACCTTATTAATCCAATCTTTACCCGCATGCTTAACAATCAGAGCTACAAACAAGTAGACCAAACCACCCGCCATGGCACCTTGGGCAACTGCTGCGATCCCATCTGTCTTCATCAACATCTGCATAGCAGCAATATAAGCAAAACTAGACCCCATGTAGGCAGGGAATCTTATACTTGGTCACGGTTAAGTGAGCCAAGGTCCCCAAACCAGATGAGAACAAAGCAATGGCAGGATCAATCCCAACCAAAATCGGCACCAGCACTGTCGCCCCAAACATGGCAAACAAATGCTGGAAAGATAAACCAACCAATAAACCAGGTTTTGGCATATCATTCACATCATATTTAACGTCATTCACGATCGTAAAAACCTCCTAAAATTAAGATGCGACAAGCTATGGCTGAACAAAAACGTCTACCTTCGATGACCAAATCGTAAGGGAGTGCTTCATGCTCCATCATCGACGATTTCTTTTTTATCAAACCACTTTTCAACTATACAAAAAAATCCCCCACAACAAGGAGATACACAAAATATAGGCTGGTCTTCCCAGGCCTTTCATTTCCATAGCTCCTTGCCTGCCTCTCTGGACAGTATTAAAGGATTGATTCGATTAGTCACAATTATAGCAAATTATAGACGGATTTACAAGAAAAATGACAGATAATACACTCAAATCCCCCAAAAAGTAATATTCATACGCTTTAGCGATAGGGTTGAAAATAGCTACTTTGAGCCAAAAAAGAGGCTGGGACAAAAGTCCCTAGCCTCTCAATTATTTTTTTGGATTGTCGAGCAAGACGCAGTGGTTGAGTGGGCTCTACTACGCTGATTTCATCAGCTTTTACAGCCCTACTCAACTGTGCGGAGGTGGGACGACGAAATCGAATTCTAACGAATTACCGATTTCTGTCCCACTCTCTTTGGACAAAGTCGTCCTTGTAATTACTGTTTACCAGACTGTTCCATATTCCAGAAGTCGGTTACAGCACCACGTGATGCTGAAGAAACGATATGGGCGTATTTACCCAGAAACCCCACGGCTATACAGTGGTGGCAAGGTTGTTTCTGCCTTGCGTTTTGCTAACTCTTCGTCTGAGACATGCATGGTAATTTCTTTGGTATCTTGGTCAACGGTCACCAGATCCCCTAGTGTGGAGGTAGGCGATTGGGCCACCAACCTGAGCTTCAGGCGCAATGTGACCGACAACGAGACCGTAAGTACCCACCTGAGAAGCGTCCGTCTGTCAAGAGGGCCACCTTGTCTCCTTGGCCTTTCCCAACGATCATAGATGACAAGGACAGCATTTCCGGCATACCAGGACCACCCTTTAGGACCCTACGAAACGAACAACAACAACGTCGCCATCCACGATTTCATCCGAAAGAACGGCTTCAATGGCAGCTTCTTCAGAGTCAAAGACCTTAGCAGGACCCGTGATGTTACGAACTTTCACACCTGATACTTTGGCAACCGCCCCTTCTGGAGCCAAGTTCCCTTTCAAGATGATCAATGGACCATCTGCACGTTTAGGATTTTCAAGTGGCATGATAACTTTTTGACCTGGTGTCAAATCAGCGAAGGCTTCCAAGTTCTCAGCAACAGTCTTACCAGTACATGTGATACGATCCCCATGAAGGAAACCATTCTTAAGAAGGTATTTCATGACGGCGGGCACCCCACCGACATTGTAAAGGTCTTGGAAAACATATTGACCTGATGGTTTCAAGTCAGCCAAGTGAGGCACGCGCTCTTGGAAATCATTGAAGTCTTCAAGGGTCAAGTCCACATTGGCCGCATGAGCGATCGCAAGCAAGTGAAGAGTCGCATTGGTGGATCCACCCAGTGCCATGGTCACTGTAATCGCATCTTCAAAGGCTTCACGAGTCAAGATATCAGATGGCTTCAGTCCCATTTCAAGCATTTTGACAACTGCACGACCTGCTTCTTCGATATCGGCTTTTTTATCAGCTGATTCAGCAGGGTGAGAAGAGGAACCTGGCAAGCTCATACCAAGGACCTCGATCGCTGTCGCCATGGTATTGGCCGTATACATACCACCACAGCCACCAGGGCCAGGGCAGGCATTACATTCTAGTTGCTTTACTTCTTCAGCAGTCATATCACCATGGTTCCATTTCCCGATCCCTTCGAAAACAGAAACCAAGTCGATATCTTTTCCATCGAGATTCCCTGGGGCAATGGTCCCACCATAAGCAAAGATCGCAGGGATATCCATATTGGCAATGGCAATCATCGAACCAGGCATGTTCTTATCACAGCCCCCGATGGCCACAAAGGCATCGACGTTGTGACCGCCCATAGCCGCTTCGATAGAATCCGCAATGATATCACGTGACGTCAAGGAGAAGCGCATCCCTGGTGTCCCCATAGCGATCCCGTCCGCAACTGTAATGGTGCCAAATTGGACCGGCCAAGCTCCTGCATCTTTTCACACCTTCTTTGGCCAATTTTCCAAAATCGTGGAGGTGGATGTTACAAGGAGTATTTTCCGCCCATGTCGAAATCACTCCGACAATCGGTTTCTCAAAACTTTCATCGGTCATTCCCGTCGCGCGAAGCATGGCACGGTTGGGAGATTTTACCATGCTATCGTAGACACTACTACGATGGCGTTTGTCTAATTCTGTCATGTCATTCCTCTCGTTTCATTTTTTACCATTATAGCATAAAAGAGGCCCAAAGATAGATCCAAGACTTTTGAGATCAACTAGCTGAAGAAAAGTTTTTCCCAAAAATTTCAATTTTTTTGTCAAGTAACTTTACTTTACAAAAAAGTTTTGTTATACTGTTAAAGTTGATGAAAATCAAACCTAATTGAATTTATATCTTAAAAGGAGAAAAACGAAATGGCAGTACCTGCACGTCGCACATCAAAAGCGAAGAAAAACAAACGTCGTACGCACTACAAAGTAACAGCTCCATCTGTAAACTTTGACGAAGCAACTGGAGATTACTCACGTTCACACCGTGTATCACTTAAAGGATACTACAAAGGACGTAAGATCGCTAAAGCTGCATCAGCTGAATAATAGAAGGGAGATACCATGCGCGTAAATATTACACTTGAACACAAAGAATCTGGTGAACGCTTGTACCTTACTTCTAAAAACAAACGTAACACTCCAGACCGTCTTCAATTGAAGAAATACTCACCAAAACTTCGCAAACACGTTGTGTTTACAGAAGTGAAATAGGGATTCAATACACGTCAACAGACGTGAGAAACCTTGATTTTAAGCAATTTTTGAAATTTCAAGTTTCACTACATTGCAATAGAAATCAACCGAATCACTACCTTTTTCACTACCTTTTTTGAAATAAGAATAATGATTCGGACGATAAAAAGCAGAGGAGCTTCATAATGAAGCTCCTCTTTTTATATTCTTATTCCTGAAATATTTTTGAAACAGCACGGCTCCTTCCAAAATTTGTTAAATCAAAAACACAGGCTCAAACTGACCTGTGCTTTAATAAGGGGAGTTTTTCGTATGTCTAAAAGAAGTCCAAAATCAGGAAATTAAAAGTAGTTTTTCTCTATTTTGAATAAGGGAAGTTAATCACTATACTCTAGTAAAAATTCGGAGTAGGTGATATTACTATAAGAAATTGGATTTGTAAATATCAATGGAATGACATAGAAGGTCTCAAGGAGAGTCGTAGCTGGAGGCAATATAATTTAGAGTCGATAAAACAGGCTGTCCAGAAATATGGAAATAGGGATTTTAGTTCATCTAAATTAGTTGAAAATATGGAATTTCTAGCCGATCTATTCTAGAATGCTGGATAAAACGGTATACTAGTGGTAAAAATTAACAACTACCCGTTAAAAAAACTCGTATGAAATACGGATGTAAAACTACTTTTGAAGAACGTGTTGAGGCAGTATACCTCACTATTCCCCACGATAAAGACCATCAAGGGGCTTCAAATAAGAAATAGTATACAGATATCACTTTCATGCAGTATGGACTAAAAAAGCAAAGCTTATTTGAGTACCATCAAGGAACTCTATGATGGATCGATTGTCATTCATCATATCAGTAAGCATAAGGATAATCCTTTGGGTATGGAAAATCTTAGACGGACCTTTGAAGCTTGTCTAGGTGCAACTCCGCTAATTCATAGCGAACGTACTTCACAGTATGTATACATCACGAAATACTACGTGCAAACTAGTCAATATCATATGATACGTTCTATGTCTCATGTTTGTATATGAATTAATAACGTACCGATTGAGAGCTTCTTTGGACATTTTTAAACCAAGTGTTACTATTGAAAAAGTACAATACTTTTTAGGAGCTTGCCGCTGATACTGATGACTACATCTTCTTTTACAATAACGAACGTTTTCAAGAACGCAACAACGGCTTTTCCCCTCTTGAAATCAGGAACAAAGCCGTTGCTTAACCTTATATTATCTTATTACCTACTTGACAGAGAGCCGTTCAATATACCTAATCTATCTAAATTTTCCATTATAAATCCGGTTTACTTTTCTTCTTTACGTTTGAATCCAAACATTGTAGCTGTAGCAATCACTATCCCAATTATTCCAAGAGTTGAAACCTCAGAACCCGTTGTCGGAAGTTCACGATCATCAGGTTGTTTAGTTTGAGTAATTTGAGCAGACGGTGCGTAAGTTGTTACGGTTGTTTAGATGCATAAAATTTAGACTGAACTTTTTCTTCTTCGTATTTAATTACTTTACCAGTTTCATCTACTACAACGATTGGTTTCTTACCTTCGCGTTGAATACGTTCGTATTCTTCTTTGATTTGACGTTGACGAAGAAGTTCTTGTTGAGCTCGTACATATTCAGAATATGCATTGAAGACTTTATCGTAGTCTTCTTTAGCTGCAGATTGTTTAGCTTCTGCAGCTTTAAGAGCTTTTTCAGCTGCTTCGAATTTAGCTTTAGCGTCTTTAAGAACTTTTTCAGCTGCTTCGAATTTAGCTTTAGCTGCAGCTAGGATCTTAGGTGCATTCTTAAGATCTTCGAGATGAGCTTTAGCTGCAGTCAATTCAGCTTCAGCTTTGCTTACTGCAACTTTAGCAGTTTCTACATCTTTAGCAGCTTTATCTGCAGTTTGTTTAAGTTCTGCAAGTTTAGTTTGTTCAGTAGCAAGTTTAGATTGCGCATCTTTAAGATCAGCTTCTGCAGCTGTCAATTTAGCTTGAGCTTTTTGAAGAGCAGCTTTCTTTTCTTCAACTCCAGCAGTCAAAGTAGCGACTTTGTCATTTGCTTTCTTAAGAGCAGCTTCTGCAGCATCGAACTTAGCTTGAGCTTTATTTGCCGCATCTTGAGCTTCAGCTGTATGATCTTTAACAGCTTCTGCAGCTGCAAGTTCATCTTTAGCACGGTCGAGGTTGTATTGAGCAACTTCAGCTTCAGATTTAGCAGTTTCATATGCACGTTCTGCATCATTTTTAGCAGTTTCGGCATCATCACGAGTTACTTTAGCTGCATCACGTTTAGCAGCAAGATCTGCAAGATCGTATGGATTTGCAAGAGCTGTAGTGCTGAATGATGGATCATTAGCTACAACATCTTCAGTCAAGCCTGTGATAGCGTGAACGTTGAATGCGTCACCTGGGTGGCTAACTGCAAGACCAAAGTAAACTTGTTTGTTGTCATCAGAGAAACCGAGTACGCTGAACATGTGAGCTGTGTCACGTTCAGTACCAACGAAGTCCAAGATTGAAGTGTAGACACGTTCTTTGATTTGTGAGATTGTACCTTTAGCAAGGTAAGTAGGTGAGTAAGGACCACCGATCATAGTTTTGTTTTCGTAGTATTGCCATCCAAGAGCTTCATCTGCTGCAGATGAAGTAGCGAATCCGTGACGACGAGCGACGTTGTTGATACCTTTAGCATAGTGACCTGCTCCGCCAGCATTATCTAAAGCGATTGCATCGTCCCAAGAGAAGTTAGCTTTCACATATTCTTCTGCAACTTCATTGGCAAATTGAATTGAAGAAGTAGTCGATTTAACTTCACGCATACCGACAGCTCGACGCATTTGGTTGATCAGATCAGCTGCGAAGAGTGAAATGTCTTCTTTAACATCTTCTGGAAGATTGTTTACATCGTAGACTGTTTTGTTAGCTTCGTCTTTAGCAGATGCATGATATTTGTTGATGTCTTGCACTTGAGTGTTGTACTTAAGCACTTTTTCACGAGCATCTTTGAGACGATCTTTGAAGTCGTCATAAGATGCACCATTACGACTCGCTTGTCGATATTCTTCGCGAAGAGCGATGTATTCTTTCAATGCATTAATGAAATCTTCACCAAGGTCGATTTGTTAGCATTTGTAACTGCATCGTCAGCTACTTTGTACGCTGAATCAGCTGCTTCAAAATCTGAATTCTTTTGATCAAAGACTGATTTAGCTGCATCACGTTTAGCATCTTTAGTTTCTGAATCAGTCTTAGCCGCATCGCGTTTAGCAGTAGCATTATCGATTGCTGACTGACGATCAGCTGCATCTTTCTTCGCTTGATCAAGATCTTGATTAGCTTGATCGAGTTTAGTTTTAGCATTTTCAGCATCTGATTTAGCTTGTTTTTGAGCGTCTAAAGCTTCTGGAAGACCAGTTCCTTTTAGAGCATTCTCGGCAGTTTTAACGTCTGATTTAGCGTTGTCTACGATTTGTTGTTTTTCGTCTACGACTTTTTTAGCTGCATCAGTCTTAGCTTGCTGATCTTTTACAGCATCGTCAGCTTTAGTTTTAGCAACTTCAGCAACTGATTGAGACGTTTTAGCTTCATCAACTTTAGTAGCTGAGTCAGTAATTGCATCTTCAGCCTTTTTAACTTCGGCATCTGAAGCTTTATCTGCAAGTTCTTGAGCTTTATCTACATTTGATTTAGCAGTTTCAGCTCCTTTAGCAGCAGTTTCAACTTCTGCTTTAGCAGTAGTTTCAGCAGTTTTAGCAGCTTCGAGTTCTGCATTTGCAGTATCGAGTTTAGCTTTAGCTTGATCAACGTCAGCTTGAGAAACTGAAGAAGCTTGAGTAGCAGTTTGATCTGCAGTTGTAGCAGCTACTGTAGATTCTGTATTTGGTTGAGCTTGGACTTCTTCAGCGTGTGCGATTGTACCAGTTGAAGCAATTGCAACTACACCGGCGATAGCAGTGATTGTTTTAGATTTGGTTGACATAGATTAATACCCCTTTTTCCCTTTCTATTATAACATACTTTATAAAACATACATAGAAAAAATTACTACTTAGTACATTTTGTCGTAAAAAAATTACTCTCATTATGAAAAAAATAGATCTATGTAATAATATATAGACCATTACATTTAGATATTTTTTTCACTACATAATTATATCATATTTCGCCTTCTTCTCTCAGTTTATTCCAAGTTTCATTTCTACTTTTATGTGTGTCATATAAGGATTTCACATAATCTTGCCCACACTTAATAAGGTCATGTTGAAATTCTAACTCTGTCTCGAGAATTTTGTCTTCTCTATAAGGAGCATAGACCGTTTCATATAGTAGTTTTTTTGTTCTATTATGGAATCCAGTTTAGAGACATCTTTTTTTCACAATAGAATATACTCTATATCCAATTGACTCTTCAATAGGTAATTTATGTTCTTTTACAACTTTCAAAAATAGATTAACAATATCATCACACCCAAATTGATTTTTAAATGTAATTCCCTTATCTACATAATCATCTATACCATTTACTTTTGTACGGACATATTTTGACGAATCAAGAAATTCTATAAATGCTTTTTTAAAATCTTCTTCAATCGTTTCAAGTAATTTCGACTCAGCTAAATTCCGAGAAATTGGAATATCTTCTGTATATAGTTGCTCTATATCTATATCTAAAAAGTCAACATTATGTTCATTCAGTATCTCTTTATAAGCTATCGTTTCAGCAAAATAAATATCATCCATTAGCGTTTCATCAAAAATTAATTGCTGTTCAGCTGTCAGATTCTTAACAATCAATCTCATCATTTCAGGAATGTAATTTTCCACCTCATCGTTGTCCCCCCAAGATATCACTCTACAATGGTATCTATTCTCCTTATTTGATAGTTCTTGACCATTTAGTGTCTCATTAATTCTTTGTACTGCCGTATCAGTAAGTAAATATGGGTTTCTTTTGGTTCTTCTACCTGCTACTATCCATGAAATGATATTTGAGTTTTCAGGATAAATTTCAAAAAAACTCAACTTCCTACTTGTAATAATTTTCTCTATTCTTTCTGAGGCTTTCACACAGAAAAAACTCTGTAAATCTTCGTTCATTTTTTTAATACCTCTATTTATGTATTTGCGCAATTTAATTATATCAAAATACACTACTTTTACACAATTGAATTAATTATACTTTAAACATACAAGGAAACTTGTAAATAAATTACAGTCCTAATTGATGGCCATCAAATGGACGGATTGAAACAAATATGACAACTCAGACAATAACAGTCGAGTTCTGCACATATCTGTCTATCCGTTTATTTGATGTGCTTTTTTGCACCTCTTCGGTTATTCAGTACGGCTCATACCAGTTTCTTTCTGTCCAAAATCAGGACTTAGAAAGAAGCTCTTATGCCAAGAAGAACATTTGAAGACCGTCTCACTCCAGAGGATTATACAGATATCCAAAAATGGGACAAGATACTGAAAGATGAAGATAAGTCTTTCGCAAATGCTAAACGAAGAGATAGATACCATAAACTTGGAAGTTTAGATGAAAATATCTCAAACGAAGGCCGTCAAACAGATAGATATGATTTAATTGCTAGTGATTCGTTAGATGCTGAACAAGCTTATATCTATAACGAACTATTAGGAACTGTGCATGATTACATATCTGCCCTCTCTACGAAAGACCAAATTATTATGGTTGGAAAATTAAGAGATAGGCCAATCTCATCGTCTGCACTATCTAAAATTGTAGAATGTAGTGACAAAACTGTGACAAGTCGCTTCAAAAAACACCAAGAAGTGTTACAAGATATGTTAAAAGACTACAGGTAGTCTCCGAAACTGGCAATCAATGATTGCCAGTTTTTTAAAAAAAAGCTCCCTAAATTGTATGTTCTAAATTCCATTAGACATTATGTATGAGTCAAAATAATAAAAAATTCAATTTTTTTAAAAAATTCTCCGAAATTCACCTCCTGAATCTCCTATAAGATAGAAAGGAAAAAATCAACAAGTCCAGCTCATGACCTCAAACCGAGCATGTCACCAATACTTTTTATCACAAAATAGAATATACGAGGTATCTCAAAATGAAAATGAAAGCAAAATTCCGCAATGGCGGATACTCAAATCAAACAGCAGAACAATACGTTAGCCTTCAAGATCCAATCTACTTGCTTTGTGATGAGCTTGAAGCACAACAAAAGTATGAAGATGGAAAACCGACGGGTGAAATTGTCGCATATAAGGCTTGGTTTGGGCAAAAGGGATTACCACCATTTCAAGTAAATTCCTTGAAGAACCTGAACTCCCTGAATATCTTTCCCTTATCACCTTTGACAACTTGCAAGCATGTGAGGTCAACTATAACGTTTACTTTAGAGCTAATGGATTTAAAGAGGTGAAATAATGGTTCCAGCTATCACACAAAAAGAGTTGGAACAATACCTATTACAGAGTCTGAACATGGCTTTGGGCTCTGTATTACAAGGGGAAACTTCTTATACCAACTCTTTTGACATTTCTGTCAAAGAAAACGGATTTATCTTCATTCCTCGTCTTCCATCAGGATTTGTCATTGATGACGAACTGTACCGAAAGATTTTCTTAATCGCTAATGCGTCTCTCTACCCACAATACACGCTATTAAAACAAAATTCTGCCTACTTTATTGCACTGAAAACAGACGATATTCATATTCAACGTGGGCTGTTTTTTCCTTGGCAGAAAGGTGTTTCTGAGCGGCTAATCATTCCAGACCTAGAAAAATTCACATTATCGCTAAAAGGTAATGATATCCCTATTATGGCAAATCTAATGATTAACTATGATAAAGTAACTTCTATGGCTATTGCTGGAAACTCAGGTAGTGGTAAAAGCTATGCATTAACTTATCTGTTAAGTATACTGAAAAACATTTCCGACCTGATTATCGTTGATCCTAAATATGATACCCCATCACGGTGGGCAAAGCAGAATCAAATTAGTGTCATCCACCCTCAAGAGAATCGTTCCAAATCCGACTTCGTATCAGAAATTAACGAAAGTTTAAGTCAGTGTTTGACAATAATTCATAAACGACAAAGGGTTTTATTTGATGATCCACATCATGAATTTCAACATCTAACTATTGTTATTGATGAGGTGCTTGCTTTATCAGAAGGAATCAACAAAAATATCAAAGATTCCTTCTTTTCTCTGTTATCTCAAATTGCTTTATTAGGGCGATCAACCAAAGTTCACTTGCTTCTTGTAAGTCAGCGTTTTGATCATAGTACAATTCCTGTATCAGTCCGTGAACAATTTAATGTATTGATTCAGGTTGGTAACATCAACCAGAAAACAGTACAGTTCTTATTTCCAGACCTAGATCCAGAAGGTATTGTTATTCCGATCGGAAAAGGAACAGGGCTTATTCAAATCATTGACAACGAGCATCCTTATCAGGTTTTGCCACTACTATGTCCAACATACTATACCAAGAAAGGAATCTTGTAACTTATGAAAACAACATATTTCCAGAAGTTTTTCGACTTCTGCTTTTCAGTATTTCTTACAGTAATCCTCTGTACATTATGTACGGTATTCTTAGGATTTATGGTGGGTTTCTTACAAAAATTTACCTATCTATCCGTGGTTACTAGCTTTATTAGCATTATTTTCTGGCTTAGCTTAACAATTTCAATTATCAGTTCAATTATTTTCATCTTGCTCGTTAGCTATGAAATTAAGAAGCGACAAAAAGAAGATAATCTATCAAATCTATGGGAATCTATCAAGCAAACTTTGGCTATCCGCATTTTTTTGCATCAAAGTGAACACTCAGAAGTCTTAGCTACAACTGAGCAAACAAAAATGAAACAATATAATCCCGTTAACAAACACTTCAATAGAGCAGTACGACAATCTATTGTAGATGTTAGAGAAGATAACGTTATTTTGATGATTAGACTCCCAAAGACACAACAAGCCAAGAAGATCTTAAATGATATGGATACGATGATTATAGAAGAAATGGCAAGATATAACCCTGACTATTTCTTTTCACCTCAGAAACCAGCAAAAAAATGGACTTATCTTATTGGTAATAAGAGAGAATAGCTTAATGGCGCTGTGGCCCACGTAGTGGAAGCCAAACAGCGCCGTTTTTTAATTGCTAAGTTTAGGATTAAGTGGGGTGACTACGACCCCCACTTAATCCAATAATCAATAATCAGAAAAAAATTAAATTTTCTCAAAAACTCCGATTTATGCCCTTCCAATCTCCTAATAGATAGAAATAATAAAAAATTGAAAGCGAGGAATTTTACCTATGACAAAAGAACAACGTTCAAATAAATGGGCTTTTCTATTCTATCAGGAAAGTGCACCCGAAAACTATTTAGAAATTCTCGAAGAAATTCATGTTCCATTTGTTCTGTCACCGTGGCATGATAAGGACGTAAACAAAAAAACAGGAGAGTTTAAGAAAGCACATAAGCATGGAGCATTCTATTTTGATTCCCTCAAAAGTTACGCGCAAGTATCCGAACTTATCAAAGACAAACTCAACGGTCCTGCCCACGTTGAACCTGTCATATCACCGAAAGGAATGTATGACTATTTTACTCATGCAGAGAATCCTGAGAAAAGCCCTTACGATATTAAAGATATTGAATGTGGTTGCGGGTTTAACCTCGCCCAATTTTTAGTTCAGCAAAACTCTGATGACTTCATCACAGAAGTGATTGATACCATTGAACAAAATGACATTACAGAATTTGAGGAACTTGTATGGTATGCGCGAGATAATGACACCGCTCTATTGGGACTAATCATTGAACGAACCTACTTTTTCTCTCGCTATCTGGACTCACGTCGGCATAACCCTAAGCGACTACAAAAAGCAATCAAAGAACAAGGAGCAAATATTGATGGAGACAATTAAATTAAACCGAATTGAAGAATTACTGAATACAATTATTACTATCATCCAGAAAGAATTACAAACACAGAATTCTTATGGAATCATCACGCAAAAAGAACTTCTAAAACTGTTACAAATTTCCCCAAACACACTTAAATCATGGGAAAATAAAGGTTTAAACGTCTTGAACCTCCAATAGAGGGAACACGTACTGTTTATTACAAGATGGAAGATGTCATTGAATTTTTAACTATTTAACTCCAAAATGTGATAGAATGGAATTATCAAACAAAGAATGTGAGGGTTCTATTCTAGCCTTTTGATTGTCCGAAGAAAGAGGCTCTATGAGTAAAGAAATCATTCAACACAATAATAAAAAAATAACAAAAGTTACCAAACAAAATGGTGATGTCAGCTATTCCATCAAAGGTGTTTATATTGGAACTGACATAAAAACAGGTAAACGAATCACAAAAACTATCACTGCTAAAACATTAAAATCTTTGGATAGAAAAATTGTTGAAGCTAAAATTGAGTTTGAAAAGGCTGGCTCTACTATTAAAGAAACTATCCAAATTGATAACTTTGAAAGTCTAGCTGAGGTATGGTTTAGCAACTTCAAAACTTGGGTATCTTCGCAAAATACAATAAACCGAGTTCGAGGGTACTTGGATACATACATCATTCCTCAATTTGGCGATTATAGACCTGAGCGGATCGAAGCATCAGATATCCAATTGTGGCTAAATCAATTAGCAAAAAAAGCCAAAAAAGCAATTGAATCTGGAACAAAACGTGCCCCGAAAGGCAGTGCAAAAGATTTTGGTGCAATGGCTCACAAGGTTAGTGATATTTTCGATTTTGGCATTACAAACTGTGGGCTGACCACTAATCCAGCCAAATCAATCAAGATTCCACCTAAACCAAAAGCAAACAAAGAGCGTATTATGGTACTCCATGATGATGACCTGAAACATTGGTTATCTTACCTTGATACCTTGCCCAATACCAGAGCAAATAGACGTTTTAAGGTCATTTGTAACACGCTATTAGCATCTGCATTGCGAATAAATGAGTTATTGGCATTAGAAATTACTGACCTTGATTTTGAAACTAATGAAATTATTGTCAGTAAAACATTAATGTGGAAAAGTGCAAATAACAAACTAGGTATCAAAGGGGAAATGGTTTGTAAGAAAACTCCTAAAACGGATTCTGGGAATCGTAGAGTTGCCGTCCCACTTTCAATCATGGAAAGTCTCAAAGAGTTTCATGAGGAAATGACTGGCTATTTTGAAAAGCACGGTCTACCAAAATCTTCACTTATTTTCCCAACTATCTATGGCAACTATATGTGTGATAGAAACGAACGTGCAACCCTTAAAAAGCGATTATCGGCTCTTGGTTTACCTGATTATGGTTTCCACCTCTTCCGCCATACACACGCTTCTATGATGTTAAATGCTGGTATGAACTGGAAAGAGCTACAACATAGAATGGGACACAAGTCCATATCAACAACTATGGATACCTATGCGGAATTAGCTCCTAAAAAGAAGTTTAAAGCAGTGGATATTTTCCTAAATAAAATGGAAGAGCTGGCAAGTTGACTTCATCACTACCTTTATCACTACCTTTGTACTTCAAAAAGCTATAATCCTTGATATAATAAGGTTTATAGACCTATTATTTAACCCTTACAGAAGTTAAATAATAGGTCATTACGTTTCAGTAGAAACGAAAAAGCCTTGATTTAACGTAATTCTTGAATTTTCGAATTTCAATGTATTGCAATAAAAATCAACCGGATGACTACATTTTTGACTACATTTTTTGTGAAATAAATTAGATGTTCGGATATATAGAAAACGCTCTAGTCATATTGTCTAGAGCGTTTTTGTGTTGTTTAAGAAATTGGATCTATAATTTCTGTAGCGGGTAAAACTACCATAGGAATTATGGAATCCATAATAAGACCTCTTAAGTAGATTTTGAGTATTTACCATGTCTACTTAAGAGGTATCATATCAGAATGTGAATTAGAGTGTTTCTTTTGCTGTAAGCAATGGAAAATTACTCTCAATAGTATTTTTAAAAATAATCTTTTTATTCTTGAGGGTAACTAAACAAATTAGAAACGCAAAGATAAACAGGTTAAGCTACCATCGATTTTCTTAAATTCGTCTGTATTAACGACTTTTACAGGGTAACCTAGATTTTTTATATGTTCTAATGTTTTTGGGTATCCATCAGGAACCAACACTGTGCCATTTATATACAAACTATTAATTGCATATAATTCCTCTTTAGGAACTACAAATCTATTAAATTCTCTGAACTCGGGAACTTCATTCATTTTTGCACTAACTAACATATTGTTATTTTCTAGATAAATCACAAAATCTTTCAAATGCAAACCTTCTGTCACTGGTATTGTGGAAGAAGTGTAACCAAATTGAGAAACTATTTCATCAAATTGTTTAGCACCTTCTTTATTGGTACGATCAGATAAACCTACATAGAAATGTTTTCCTACAAGCATTACATCCCCACCTTCCATCGTTCCTGGGGATTCAATGTGAAAGATTTGTTCGTCAGCGTAGAATTTCTTTATAGCAGGTTCAATTTCAAATTTTTCACCGTTCCTCGATTCTCTTGGAGAATTAGTAATAATTGCACATTCTTTCATTACTACTGCTGGATCCTCAACAAAACATGAATCTGGGTATTCCTCTAAAGCTTCAAGAACCAGTGCTTTTACTCCTAAACTTTCAATTGCGTCAACATATTCTTGGTGCTGACTAATTGCTTTTTCATATATAGGCTTATCGTCACTGAACATTCCTGTACTAATTCCTTCAAGCATCGCTTTACATGGTTTTCTAAAAATAATATTCTCATATTTTATCATATTACTTCCTCCAACAATCATATTCTTCTAAATATATTCTTTTTCAACATACTCAGATTGGCTCAACATCAATAGATTTTCATACATTACATGGAAACTAACAATATCTCCTAATTCGTAACAATGTTCGCTTTCAGTAATATCTAATATCGTATGGTCGCTACTACCACCAATTACTTCAATGTTTGAGTCTAATGGTCGAAGATGTAAACAATCTCCTAAATCTTGCCTTCCAACAGCTATCAGAGCCCTGCGACGAATACCTTTGTCTTCATATTCCTTCTTGTTTCCAAATGCATCAACTGCAATTGTACCAATTGGATGACTTGGTTTGTTTTTCAATTCAACAATTTCCGCCTGTAGCGTAAACGCTTCATCTTCATCAGGAAATACCTTATAATCAAAACAATCATCCAAATCACTAATATACAACGCATCCCCAACTCTTAGCTGCGTGATACCCTCTGGCATAGTTCCCTTTGCAACTAAAGGTAAACTAGTTGAAGCACCCCCAGAAACAACCTCAATCCTACGTCCAATTGCTTTACTAACTTTTTCAGCCTTTGAAATCAGTTCCATCATTTTTTCTGGAGTAGGCATAATTGAGCCATAACACCCTAGATTTGTTCCAATGCCTAATAAATGTAAGTTTTTTAATTCTTGTTCAACAGTACGTGTTGTATTCAGCAATTCCTCTTCATCAAAAATTCCCTCACGCAAATCACCACATTCAGTCATAATAATCACATTATGAATTTTATTTTGCTCTGAAGCAGCCCGGTTTAATTCTTTTAAAATCTCTAACGAAGAATTCAAGCTAATATCTGCACAAGAAACTAATTCATCAACTTCACTAAGCATTGGTATACGTAAGTCGTAAGTAAGAATATTTGGATTAATCTCTTTTACTCTTTTCAATTGAGATAGTCGCGAAGAAGCCAACGTTTTAAAACCTGCATCTATTAATGTCTTAATAATTTCTTCAAGTCCGTTAATTCCTTTTATTACACCAACAACCTCAATTCCAATATCATTACACATGTCTAATACATTTTTGGCATTATGTTTTAACTTTTTCTTATCAATAACAAACTTTGGATAACCCACGTTGTTCACCTCAAATCTATTATTATTAATTTTTTACATGGTAGATAAATCAATTGTACCGTTAAAAATCAGGACTAGACTGATAATTGCCAAGGCTACTATTACTAGGGCAATAATTTTTTCGATATTAGTGAGGAATTTCTTATTATTTTCTTTACGAGCCAAATAGTAAACAATCATACAAGGGGCGAAAAGAAGTGCTGTAATAATAATATACTTCCAGCCTGTTGAATACATCAAATATCCCATTGCAATAGTTGAAATACAACCAAGCAAAGCATTCAATTTAAAACCGTTATCAAACTTGATTGATTTTTTAATCATAGTCAAACTAACTGTGAAATATGGAACCAACATTGTACTTGAAGCAAATAAAGCCATAACATTATAAATTGATTCATTGATTATGATGGTAATGAAAAATGCTTGTTGAATAATTGTGGATACCAGTAATGAATTTGTTGGTTGCCCAACAGTATTTTCAACACCAAAGAATTTAGGGACAATTTCATGCTTCGCTGCAACATCTAAAATTTCGCCAGCAAATAAACAACATCCGAACCAACATCCCATCGCTGAAAGTGCAATACCTAGGTTCATTAGAATTGCTCCCCATTTGCCTACGACTGCCTCTAATATGCCACCTAATGCAGGTACTTCCATTTTTGAAACTTGTACTTGTGAAAGTACTCCAAAGGTTAAGAAGGTCAGCAAGAGATACGTCACTGCAATTACAATATAAGAAATCACAATTGCTTTTGATGCATCTGATTTCGATTTCGCACGTGCAGAATAGATTAATGCCCCTTCAATACCAACATACACCCAAATAGTTGAACTCATAGCTGTTCCAATTTGGCCATTTATAGATGAAGGTAAATCATTTGAAGCAAAAGCGTTTTCCCACAGTCCAGAGTTAAATACATCTACCTTAAATGCCATCAATAAAGCTATAATAAATACTACAATTGGAATCATTTTTGCAAACCAAATAACAGTATTAACTAATGAAGCGTTTCTCGCTCCTGACGCACATATATAGTAGAATACCCATAAAATAACTGATAACAGAATTAAAGAAGGGATATTATTTCCTCCACGAAACATTGGAATAAAATATCCAAGAGAACTTACCGAAAGTACTCCTAATGAAATATTACCTACAACAATAGATAGCCAATATCCTACACAAGATAAAAATCCAATAAACTTTCCAAATCCTTGTTCTGGAAAACTAAAAATTCCTGCATCTAAATCTGGATAGTGATCTTGTAGATATTTCAAACAGTAAACGAAAACAGCAAAGGCAATACTTGCAAATACTAGTGCAATTAAAGCAGGGCCTGGAGCTACAGATTTTGCTAAATCACGTGGTAAATTAAAAACCCCTGCACCTATTACCGTAGTAACTGTTAAAGCAACTAAGCCGAGTAGACTAACATTTTGTTGGACAGTATTTTTCTCAGTCATATAACTATCCTCCCCATAAAAATTAAATTATTTTTTATTTAGTATGATAGGAAAAAGAAAATCTTTATCCCATCATATATATTGTTTAATTAAAAACGTAATGAAAGACAGCTCAAACCACCATCAATTTTACGATATTCAGAGGTATCGACAACAAGAACATCATATCCTAAATGTTCAACGGCAGATTGAACCTTAGGATATCCGGCTGGAACAATAACAGTTCCATTAACCCATATACAGTTTGCGGCATATGCTTCATCAGAATCAACAACTATCTTATTAAATGATTCAAATAAAGGATTATCAACAAATTCACCAGCGACCAATAAATTATTATCCTCTAAATAATTGACTCCTGTCTTAAGATGCAATACTTCTTCCAACGGAACTTGAATGACAGTTTTACCATATCCCTCTAATATTTCCTTCATCTGTGCAAAACCTTCATCATTTGTACGTGCTGATTTCCCAACATAGAAGGTATCACCAACCATCATAATATCCCCAGGTTCAACCATTCCTGGAGCTTTAATTTCATGAACATTTGAATAAAAACTAGATAGCAGTTTACGGAAGTCTTCTAGTTGAGTCTCATTTCGACGAGTATCCGCACCTGGTCTGGAAATTATAGCACATTTATCCGTACAGAGTGCAGTATCTTCCATAAAACATGAATCTGGAAAATCGTCATTTGGTGGTAACACATTAACTTTGACTCCACATTTAGTTAAAGCTTCAACATAATGTTCATGTTGAACTAATGCACTTTCATAAACAGGTTTTCCAAGTTCTGGATTAGAAGTAATACCTTCACTAATTCCTCTTCCAGGAATACGAACAATTACATTCTTAAAGCGTTTCATAAATTACACCTCTCTAATACAGCCTGTAAAGTCTGAGTGATCCAAACGAAAACATGCCCCATTGTGTATGCGCTTACATTTTTGTGGAGAAAATAACAATGGGACACATAATGGACGCCATCTTTACTTTGAGCAACTATTGAAATCCAATAAAACTAAGTTCATTGCACATCATTTTTCCTGTTTTACATGAAAATGTTAACAATATTGTTTCCGAGATTATTCCTTTCTAGTTAACAATTCATGTTCTATTTCTATTTTACCACTTAATTGTTGCATGTCAATATTAGCACTTTGAAACTAGTTTCAAAAAAACATATAATATCAAGTATTTTGGTATTTCAAAATAGAAAGTTGATATTGGTTGATTTCTATAATAGAAGTTAAAATATATATTAGCAGTGAAATCACTAGATCTTTTAAGCTCGCTTTAATTTAATTTTTCAAATAAGAAAACGAGCATTCTCAATTACAGTAATACTCGTTTTTATCATATACCAGAGCGATTCTAGAATTATGATTAGTTATTTAAAAAGTCAAATCGATTTAATATAAGATGCCAACCTTTTAACAAGATCTAAAGCCTCATCACAATAACCTAACCGTTCAAAAAAACCATGGTCTACACCTAAATAATTAATTACATCCACATCAATATCATATAAATTGTGCTTTATAAAATACCTATTGCTCCACCTGAAGTAATCAAACTCCGCCTCAATATACAGCATTCTGTTTATTCGTGAATAATTATCCTTCTGAAATAAATTATTTTTTTCTAACATATCGTCTGTTGTATATAGTTTTGTAAAGAAGCGCATCTGTCTTCCAAATTTACTTAGCCTAGAATCTAAAATATCATATTGTGAAGGAATAATATCATATCTCCCAATGGACCACTGATACATATTATTTTTTTCCGGTAATAAATCTACACAACCATAGATATTAATAAATGACAAGAAATTGACACTCTCATATGCACTTACCAACATTAGCCCCAAATTTACACCAGCACTATCTCCCAAAAAAATAATTTTTTCCTTGTTCCAACTGTATTCATTCTCTTTAGAACAGATCCAATCGTAAACCTTTTTACAATCAAATATACTAGACGGAAATTTATTCTCTGGGGCTAAACGATAGTTTATAGCAACTATTGGTACACCCGTCAATTCTACTATCAATTTAAGTTGGTTTTCATATTGGAAAAAGTTTCCACCGATGAACCCACCACCATGAACAAAATATATCACTTTGTCTGTATACTTACAACGTTCGCTAGAAAACAAACCAATCTCAATATAACCTTCTACTAAACCAACTTCTAAATTTATGTTTTTCTTTAGTAAAATCTATGTTTTTCCCCATATTTTTGTCTTGTGATAGTTAGGGAAAAAAATCATCAAAAAGAAATATCTGTTTTTAAAATCAATATCTAAATCACCTGATTTTTTATTTTTATCGATTACACTTTTTGACAATTCATTTGCTTTATGATTTTCTAAATTAATAACTTCTTCATAATTTATCACTGATTTTCACCTTCCAATGCAATACCTTCCAGCATAGAATCATCAAAACCAAAGAAGTATGTTAAAATTGCAGAAATTATAAATGCTCCAAAATAACCAACTAAGAATCCAACAAAGCCAGTTCCAAAGTAAGCTGGAAATGTTGGTACTGCAGCTACAGCTACTGCTAACGCACGTGCGCCAGTTGCACCTGCAATAGCACCACCTATACCACCACCAATTATCGCCATAATAAATGGCTTCTTAAATTTCAGATTGACTGCATAAATCGCAGGCTCTGATATTCCGAAAAATCCCATTATTGTTGTAGGGGTAGTAATTTTTTTCAATTCTGGATTTTTAGTTTTCAAGAAAACCCCTAAAGTTGCACCTGATTGAGCTATAATACTAGGACCAAATACTGCAAGGATTGTGTCAAACCCTAATTTTTCTATATTGGAGAATATTATAGGGAATAGTCCCCAATGCACCCCAAAGACAACCATTACTTGAGCTAAAGCTCCAATAAAGCCACCTGCGACTGTTGGATTCCAATTATATATCGTTGAATAGACAGTTGCAATTCCATTACTTAATGATGCTCCAATTGGCCCGAAAATCATAATAGTAATCGGTACTACTGTGATTAATGAAAAGAATGGAGCAATTCTACTTCTAATTGATTCAGGCAAAAATTTTGTTTCTAGCTTTTCAATATAACTTAATAGTAAAATCGCAAAAATAATCGGAAAAACACTACTCTTAAACGCAGTTAATACAAATGGTATCCCTAAGAAAGTTAATTTTGCTCCCTGATCATATAATGTCGATAAATTAGGATACAAAAGCGCACCAGCGATTGTCACTGAAACAAATAGATTTGTTTTAAATCTCTTTGATGCTGTGATAGCCAAAACAATAGGAAGAAAATAATATAAACTATCAGAGGCGGCATTTAGAATCTGAAATGTTCCAGAATTAGAATCAAGCCATTTAAATGCAGTACAGACACTCAATACTCCTTTTAGTATACCTGCGCCAATAAGAACATCAATTAACGGAGTAAACAAACTAGAAATGATATCTATAAATTTTGAAATCATTCCCTTGGAGACATCTACATCCTCATTAGGTGCAACCTCACCTTTTCCATTTCGATTTAATAAAGTCTCGAGTTCAGGGTAATAATAAATCACTTCTGGGCCAATGACCACTTGAGTTTGACCTGCTACCTCAACGACTGACATTACATTTTTTAATTTATTCAACTCTTCTTTTTTTACAAGATGATTATCATAAAGATCAAATCTCAGGCGTGTGGAACAATGAGAGAAATTTTTTATATTTTCATTTCCACCCAAATTATTGACAATTTGGGCTACTACTTCTTTTTTTGTCATAATTATTTATCCTTTCTTTTTCTCTATGATAACACACTATGAAAGGATCTGAAATCGGTTACAAGTCTTTTGAAAAATTATCAAAAAAAATGACTATTCAAAGTCATTTATGAAAAGTATTGGTCATTCATTATAATAATAATTTAAATTATTATTAGTAATTAATTGCTTTTATAGCCTCATTTGATACAGTATCTGTTATTAATATATCCAAATCTCTTAATGAAAAAAACTTGTAAATGTAAAAAGATTTTTCCAAATTTCTTTTTCATCTGCTACTAAAAAAATAATTCTCGTGTCTGTTGACGAATAATTTTTTTAGCATAGCCTCTTCTTCCAATAACTCTGATACATACCCTTCATCACTAATACCTCTACAAGATAAGAAAGCTTGGTCAAAAAAAACATTTCTTAATAAGAACTCGGTACACGAACCTCCAACTTTTCCATTCGACAATTTTCCACCAACGAAATAAATATTATGATTATTTTGTTGCTTATCTAAAATATCCGCTGTAGATAAATTTGTTGTAAAAATAGTCAGATTTTTTTTATCTTTAAGACGCTTTGCAATGTATTGACTTGTCGAACTTGAATCTAAGAAGATCGTCGAATGATCAGCAATAAAATCAATAGCAAGGTCAGCTATTATTGACTTTTGTTGGCTATTAATACGTGACTTGATTTCCGTGGGATCTTCTGTATGTTCTTCTTTTACATACATAGCTCCACCAGAAATTCTCTTAATCATCTTCAAATTTTCAAGTACTGTGAGGTCCCTTCTTACAGTACTTTCACTATAATGTAATTGTTTTTGATAACTCCATGATACTCATGAAATTTTTTTCTTTTACTAATTCACAAATTTTTTCTTGACGTATATTCATAACACATACCTACATTTATACTGTTTTTTTAAATTTACTTTTAGGGAATTAAGTTTATTGATCGTATTACTACTTAAATTCCATATTCTTTATATCTGAACTTCCTGCATAATACAATATATATTGCACCTTATTCTTTTGGAGCTGTATTCTTAACCGATATCCTGCTAACCAACTGACTCTATAGGAATAACAGGAATCAGATTAAGAGCAACATAGACTTATAGCATAGATTTTTAAGCTTGGCCTGTAGTCAATATTATTTCTCATTTTTTTGATTTAACACTGAGATCTATATCAGTATCATAAGCTATATAATTAGCATGATAATCAATCCACTCCATTATATATGCCAAAGACGATTCAATTATTTTTAAGGATTTTTCTCAATTAAGTGTAACTGTTGATTTAATGTTTCTTTAATTTTTATTTTTCATTAAAAAAATATCTTTGAAAATATAAGCACTTGATAAATTTATATCAATATTGGTACTGTCTGGAGAATTGATGTTTATTTCCGGTTTGTTAGGTGTACGGCATTCTTTTTAAATTATCTTTTACAAATTGAGTTAATCTAAGAAACTTACTTCTTCTCATTATCTCAATTACTTGGTAAAAAGCTTTTTTTCAGTCAGTAATAATAATCTTGAAGTTCTCTATTTTATGGTTATTCGATTTCATTTGTACACACTCATCTTCCGATAAAAAAATATCTTACTTGGTATATTTTATAAAATTTATGATCCAATTACCACTACAAATATCACTATTTAACTATGAATAATACGTAAAATTTGATATTAGGTATTGATAATTGAATTCTTCATTGTCCAAACGACATTTAAGTCATTCTGGTTTTAAAAATTTAAATGGTGGGTCTTTACGTCTCAATAGGAACAAAAAAGCTTTGATTTAATGTGATTTTTGATTTTTCAAGCAACTATTTAATATGACATTTGATCTATTTTTATGAAAACAAGTAAAAACAACCGGAAAAGAAACAGTTCACGACTGCTTATTCTCTGATTGTCTTTTCATACTAACGATTCTTCCGACTTAATTGATAAGAGTACATTACAGGGATAAACACAATGGCGAGGATGACCAGCACCAGTACATAAGAAAGCGCGAATTGAAGGCCTGCTTCAAGCAGAAGGATCAACCCTCCGAGAACCCACAACTTCCCTGCCAAGCGATGGGTTTTGTGCCAGTTATCTTCACTCTGCAAGGTCCAGGGCAGACGGATCCCAACCGTGTGATTCACTTTCAACTTAGGCATGTAATTGCCCATGATCACAAAGATAAACCCTAGCAGAACCGAAACAAACAGATGGATTGGTAGTAGATCCTAGCGCCTTGCTATAAATGAGATAGGAGGTACTTAAGGAAACGATTGGGGTCAACCAGTAAATCGCTCTGATCATTTTTTCATTCATAGCGCTATTCTTAGAATCGCGACCGATCATAAAGATCATAAACAGATGCACCATGAGATCGAAAATAGGAAGACCAAACACAACCAGGGGTTTCGATTGGAAGTTATTGGCCTGGCCAGCAAAATTGAAGTGAATCGGGATTTGGTTAGGCAATTGCGACCAAATCATCAGCCCCCAAAGCATGGGGAAAAGGATCACCATAGAAGTTAATAGCAATAGTTTTTTATTCGTTTTCATCAGTAGAGTCTCCTTTCAAATCAACGAGCCAGACCATTAAATCCTCCAAGACAGAAGTATTGAGTTCATAGTAGATAAAATTCTTCTCTTTTTCCTCTCGAATTAAATCTGCCTGCTTGAGGAGGCTTAAATGATGGGAAATGGTCGCTCCTGCTACATCAAAGTGGCCAGCGATATCACCAGCAGATAACTTCCCCGCCTTTAGCAGTTCTAAGATACTTCTTCTTATCGGATTCGATAAAGCTTTAAATGTTTGCGCAAAATTCATTCTCTATCTCCTCTAATCTATTTATAAATCTTTCTAAATAGATTCTAGTACTTTCGGATGGGTTTGTCAACTCTATTTAGAAAATAATCTAAATAGTTTCTGTTGTAAAAAAATATCAGACCTAAGACCGATTCTTATAAACAGTGGCTTTTCTTAAGTTTTCTTTAAGAAATTAGCCTTATAATAAAACCATCAAATGAAGACCTCCTAACTTTGTTTGATAGAAAATCCTAAACTTTTTCATAATAATCTCCCTATAAGAGCCACCAAAACCGGTGGCTTTTTCTCTACGTACCTTTACGAGCATCAGCGAGTTTAGGTACGTTGACGCAGTTCGAACGATAGTGAGAACTACGATCCTTATAAAACTGAGCGAGGTGAACTCAGAGAGTTCAACCGAATTTAGAGATATTGATGCAGTTTGAGCGGAGCGAAAACTACGTTCCTTAATACTTAATGAGCATCAGCGAGTTTAGGTACGTTGACGCAGTTTGAGCGAAGCGAAAACTACGTTCCTTAATACGTTAGTGAACTTAGGTACATGGATGCCGTGCGGAACTACTTTTTACAGAACAACAAAATAACCTCCACGAGAGCTCTGATTTTTGATCTAGACTCTCGGGAGGTTTTTTCATCTTTTATCTTTTTGACATTACATATCTTTGTGGATGCGATAAGTATTGTAAGCAGTGACTACATTAGCAACGGCGCTGACCCTTGAGCTACGTGCGATATCGGCTTGTAGGGCATTGGCTTCTTCTTGCAGATTGACTTGGGTTTCATGGAATTGTTGCATTTCAAGCAGATTGTAGGCTTCTGGCAAGGTAGAGGCACGGCCTTCTGCGATTAAATTATATAGTCGGAAGAGGTCGTGGTAATTGTAAAATTTTTGTGGGAAACCTTGCATCCCTTGTTGGTAGGCTGGTTGGCTGATTTCCTGGTTATAAAGAGCCTGGGCATTGGCAAGAGCTTGCTTGGCTGGGGCTACAAATACAAAGTATTTGAAAGCAATCAGCCCGCCCATCAACCCGAGCATCAATAGAAAACCGTGCATGAGGTGACTTTGTTCTAAGAGAAAAATCGTAAAAGCAAAAAGAAGATTGAGGGCCAGTGTGACCGTGATTGGCCCATTGAGTCTCTTCGCTGCTTTATTTAAACGGTTTTGTTGCCGTTGAACTTCATCCCAAGCAACTGCTGCAGGGGCTGTTAGTACGCGCTTTTCATCTAATAGTTGTAAAATTTCTTGTGTCGTCATTGTAAATCTCCTTTTGTTATAAGCGTATCTTTTAGAATTGACCTTATTTTATCAAAAATCCTTCCCTAAAAAAGGGCCATGTAAACTATAGTTTCATTTTTCTTAAAAATCGAAGAATTTCTAGTTTTTTTGTCAAAAATTAAACTCTGAGTTTAACTCCAGCCTTTTTTGAGGTATACTAATGGTATGATAATTGAAAGGAAGTTCCCCTATGTCCTCATCTTCGCCATTTGGTCCAACATTTCGTAAGATTCGTGAAGCACGCGGTCTTTCTCTAAAAGAAGTCGCTGCAGACATTGTCTCTCCTCAGTTCCTCAGCCAATTTGAGCGTTCTCAAAAAGGAGTAACCATTGAGACCTTCTCTCGCCTCTTGCTGTCTATGGGGGTGGATTGGGACACCTTTTTGTCTCATTATCCTGGCTTAACCATTCAAAATTTCAGCCCCATTTTGATGAAGCACATCAATCAAGAAAACATGGATTTTCTGTCCATTATTGAGCGCTTAAAGCATGAAAAATCGCCTGTTGCAGAGGAGAACAAAGAGCTCTGGCAACTCTATTTGCGTTCGCTTGAAATCAATGTCAATAACGCGATGGGAAAAGAGATCCACCTGGAAGACGCACCTGTGTCGATTCAACGAATCGCTCAAGAAGTGCCTTTTGCCTATCAAAATGAAATTGAGCAAGACTTCACCATTGCCCTTTTATCTGTCTTGCCCTATGAAGTCGTCGCTAAGATTCGAAAGGAATCCTTGGAACTTTTTGAAAGCAGTTATTCTGCCTACTCTGCCAATGCATTGGCCTCTTTACTGTTAAATCTAGCTAACTATCTTATTAAAAAAGAACTCTACTTAGAAGCTCTGAATTTTCTTCAATCGATTAACCAGCTTCGCAAGCGCAAACCGATTTTAAACACCAGTATTTCCATGCAGTTAGAATTTATGCAGGTCTATGCCCTCCTTGGCTTAAATGACAAGGAAGGGGTTTACCGTGCCAAGCAAGTCTTAAAAGCCCTGGAAGGTTTGATTGCACTCGAAAATTTCGGAAGCCCGCTTGTTCAAATCAAAACAAAATTCATGTTGCGAGTCAACGAACTCAACAAAACCGGCATTGATTTCTTCAGCGAATAAAGACGTCTCAGACTTCAGACCGATTCTTTCGATCAGCGCCTTTTCTTAAGTTTTCTTTAAGCAAACCGCCTTATAATAAAACCATCAAATAAAGACCTCCTAACTTTGTTTGATAGAAAATCCTAAACTTTTTCATAATAATCTCCCTATAAGAGCCACCAAAACCGGTGGCTTTTTCTACGTACCTTAGTGAGTCAAGTCCAATAGGGGCGTAGACGAACTTAGGTACGTTGACGCAGTTCAAGCGAAACGAAAACTACGGTCCTTACCCTTCATTTGTACAAATAATCCAATTTATACTCGATCTATGTTATAATGAAGAGAATTTTTGTCTGAGGAGGATTTATGAAAAAAACACATTCTATGCTATTCATCCCAGGCATCATTATGCTTTGGGATTGTTTTTACGAACACCATTTACTACGCTTCCGACGGTCTTGTCTGACATCGCTGCTGGTTTGGGGGTAGATGTGAGCTCTCTGGGGCTATTGACTAGCTTGCCACTTCTCACCTTTGCCATTTTCTCACCTTTTGCGATTCAATTTGCTAAAAAGTTGGGGATTGAGCGCCTCTTTTTCCTAGTTTTGATCGCGATTACGATCGGATCTGCCATTCGGATTATCAACCTCCCCTTCCTCTATCTGGGAACCATCTTGATTGGAGCTGGCATCGCCTTCCTCAATGTGCTGCTTCCAAGCCTGATTCAGGCGAACAGACCCCGCCAACTAGGCATTCTGACCACTTTGTACATCACTTCTATGGGGATGTCCACAGCGATCGCCTCTTCTGTGGCCGTTCCGATCACCAAAGCCACTTCTTGGCAAGGTTTGGTCAACATCTTGACAGCCTTGTGTGCTCTTGCTTTGGTCATCTGGATTCCTAACCTTCGCTACAACCACCATCTAAAAAAGACGGCTACTACGGAATCTAGTAGCAAGTGGTATACCAATAAATATGTCTGGGCTATCATGATTTTTGGAGGCTTGCAGTCACTGCTTTTCTACACAAGTATGACCTGGCTTCCGACCATGGCTGTTCAAGCTGGCCTTTCAAAGGTTGAATCTGGACTACTGGCCTCCGTCTTCACCCTGATCAGTCTCCCATTCTCCTTGACGATCCCAAGTTTAACGACACGGTTATCCGATCGCAATCGACACTTGATGCTTACGATTGTTGTCGGAGCAGGGATTCTGGGGGTAGCCATGCTCTTAATCCCGACCAGCAACTTCTTCTACTGGTTGATAATCAATGCCCTAATTGGAAGTTCCGTTAGTTCGCTCTTCCCTTACCTCATGGTCGCTTTCTCCATGAAATCCAGCACACCTGAAAAAACAGCTCAACTTTCTGGTCTTGCCCAAACAGGAGGCTACGTCTTTGCAGCCTTTGGGCCCATCCTCTTCGGCTACAGCAAATCCCTCTTCCACTCTTGGACACCAGCTGTCGTTTTATTATTGATATTAACCCTTATCATGGCATTTGCTCTCTATCAGGTAGAAAAAGTCGATAAAATATTATAATGAAGCTCTGGCTGGAAGTTTGTCTTCCGGCCTTTTTTCTGCCTACAAAAAAAGAACTAGGAGCTCGTCCTAGTTCAACGTTTCTGGATTGAATTTTATTTATTCGTAAAATGAGATATGTACGTGGTCATAGTGGTTTGCTGTATCTCCACCACGGTCAGGCATTTGGTTCCAAGTGTTAGCTGGTCCGTACATGTTATTTACTGGCATGTAGAATTGTTGTTTCCAGATAACATATGAGATACCTGCACGGTCCATGTTGTCAATCGCATACTGTGCAACTTGATCTCCAAGCTCTGAATTTGTTGGAACCATTACGTCCACTGCAAGTCCTTTACCATGATCGTCTGGATCCCCTTCACGGTAACCACCAATGTTTGTGATACCGAATTTCGCAGCGATTTCTTGACGGAAAGCTTCTGCTTGTGATTTAAGGTGTGGATCAGTTGGAATCGTATTTCCGCTCGTTGAGGTTTCTGCTACTGGTTGCACTTCAGGGGCAGCAGCAGTTTCTACTGCTGCAGGTTGTGCTGCCGGAGCTTCCCTCTGCTGGAGCAACTGGTGTTTCTGCAGGAGCTGCTTCCGCAGCTGGTGTTGTTTCAGCAGGTGCTGCTGGGGCTGGAGCAGATTGAGGGGCAGCTGCTGCTTCTGGGTTTTGAGTTTCAACATTAACAGCTGGAGCACCGTAGTTCGGTGTTTCTGGAACAGCAGGTTGAGCTGGTGTTTCTGCTCCTGGGACAGCAACTACTGGAGCTTCTTGAGCTTCTGCTGCTGGAGCAACTGGAACTGCTTTGTTATCTTCATTGACTGGTTTAGACAAATCGTTGACAGCGACTGTTTGATCATCAACTGTCACTTGGTTTGTTGTCAAGTCAGCACTTGCAACGGTTGCATCTGTCGCACCTGCTTGAGGAGTTTGGATTTCAACTGAAGTTACTTCTTTTTGATCATTTACTGTTGTTTTCAAAACAGTACCTGGGTAGATCAAATCCATGTTGCTGATGTTGTTCAAGTTTGCCAACACATGAACATCGATTCCAAGTGCTTCTGCGATCGAACTCAATGTATCACCATATTTGATGGTATAAGTTTGTTGGTTTTCACCGCTTTGTTGGATATCATGTTTGATTTCATCTACTGAGCGAGCTACCCAATCTTCAAGTGTTTCTGCAGTGGCTTTTGTAAATGGAATCACTGCAAGAGCTACTGTTGAAGCGATCAAGGCTTTCGTATTAACTTTTAATTTCATCTTTTATCCTCTTTTTTCTTTGTTTTTTTGCTCAAGATTTTCTTGGACAAATGAACTACTATACTATAGTATCACAATTTAAAAATAATAAAAGGCCTTTTTGGCTATTTAACAAAACTGTATTTTTCTTGTAACATTTCGTCTTTCTTGTCACATTGTTACAAACTAGTAACATAAAAATAGGGTGCTGGAAGAAGAGTTCGAGGGCGCAAAAAAAGCCTCATCAAGGAGCGGTTCCTCGATGAGGTTCTTGTATTTTTTAAGCAATTGAACACGCCTACAACTCTTTGTATCTTATGAATTGAACACGCCCTAAATGCTGGGTGAAAAAGATAAATTCTCTTGTGAGCATCGCTCACTGCAAGAATTTCCTATTTTCACTCTGCATTTTACGGGCTTTGTATCTTATTTGACCTTCATGATTCTGACGAGGTTGGCGCGTTCGGCTTCTTCGAGTTTCATTTCGATATAATAGATAGTCTCTTTGAGGTCTGGGATGGTCGCATACTCGAGTCCGTTCACTCGACGGCGGGTTTTCTCGATTTCATCTGCCATGAGTTGACAGCTTTTTTCGATTTCCGCTAACTTGAGCAAATCAGGGAGTAGATCCCCCATTTCTTGGATGGTGCTATCCATTTGACTGTTGGAGGCGAGGTAGCTATAAACCACGTCCCCTTCATCCTCTCCGTAGGGGTTATCGATACGAGCATGGAGCTTGGGCACGCGCACACTCATGACATTTTCTTCCTCGATGTGTAGCATCACTTCTCGAGTGGGAACGGCAAAGATTTCTTCTACCATGAGGTCGCTCTCTAAGGACTTGGCCATCACGAAATCTTGCATATTGCCCACCAGCGCTGCCTCCACCTTTTGGCGCAGACGATTATTCTCACGCACAGCTTCAATAAAGCGACGCATGAGTTCATCCCGCTTATCCTTGAGCAACTTGTGCCCCCGGGTTGCTGTCTTGAGGCGCTCTTTGAGAATATTGAGCTCCATCCGAGTTGGTTTTACATTTAATCGTGCCATAGGCTAATCCTCTTTGTTTGGCAGATACTTGTCAATCATCTCATCCTTGATCCGTTTAAGCTCTGTTCGTGGAAGGATGGATAAGAGCTCCCAACCGAGATCCAAACTTTCCTCAATCGTCCGATTGGTGGTAAAGCCTTGGTTGATGTATTCTTGCTCAAAGCGGTCCGTAAATTTAACATAGAGCTTGTCGGTATCTGACAAGGCAGATTCCCCAAGCACTACAGCCAGTTCTTTGGCTTGTTTTCCTTGGGCGTAGGCTGCAAAGAGCTGGTTCATGGTCGCCGCATGGTCTTCCCGAGTCTTGCCTTCACCAGAACCCTTGTCCTTCAAACGAGAAAGGGATGGAAGAACATTGATCGGTGGGCGGTAACCACTATTATAGAGATCGCGGGACAGAATAATCTGACCTTCGGTGATGTAGCCTGTTAAGTCAGGGATGGGGTGGGTGATGTCATCTTCTGGCATGGAGAGGATCGGAATTTGGGTCACAGATCCTTTCTTTCCAACCAAGCGTCCTGCACGTTCGTAGAGGGTTGAGAGGTTAGTATAAAGGTAACCTGGATAGCCCCGACGACCTGGAACTTCCCGGCGGGCAGCAGATACTTCCCGAAGGGCTTCACAGTAGTTGGTCATGTCGGTCATGATAACCAAGACGTGCATATCTTTTTCATAAGCCAAATATTCTGCTGCGGTCAAGGCGATCCGAGGCGTGGCAATCCGCTCGATAGCTGGGTCGTTGGCTAGGTTGATAAAGAGGACAGAGCGGTCAATGGCTCCTGTCTCGCGAAGGTCGTTCATAAAGAACTCGGCTTCTTCAAAGGTAATCCCCATAGCCGCAAAGACCACAGCGAAGTTTTCTTCAGAATTAAGAACCGTCGCTTGACGAGCAATCTGAGCCGCCAACTCCTTGTGAGGAAGACCAGAACCTGAGAATACTGGGAGTTTTTGGCCCCTGAACCAAGGTATTCAAATGGTCAATGGCTGAGATCCCTGTCTGGATAAATTCATCCGGATAGTCCCGCGAAACAGGGTTGATGGCTTGTCCATCAATGTCCAAGTACTTTCTGGGATAATCTCTGGACCGCCATCGATGGGTTTGCCCATCCCGTTAAAGATGCGTCCGACCATGTCTTCAGACACAGGGAGTTCTAGGGGACGTCCAGTAAAGCGGACTTTGGCTTTTTCCAAGTTGATCCCGCTAGATCCTTCAAAGAGTTGGACCATAGCCTTGTCTTCTTGGACTTCGAGGACTTGTCCCTGACGGGTCGTTCCGTCATGAAGCTTGATTTCTACTAGTTCATTGTAGTGAACCCCTTCGACCTGATCGACAATCATCAAGGGGCCAACAACTTCGCTGACAGTACGGTATTCTTTAATTACGCTCATTGTCTACTCCTCCTTTTGCGACGATTTGGTGTAGGGTTTCTACGATTTCTTCTTTCAGGGCTTGAATGGTTGCCAACTGATCCTCATGGATGAACTTGCTCCGGGCAATACGGTCTCGAAGAGCTAGGGTTCCTTCCATGATTTCTGTGAAGTAAGCCCCTAATTCTAGTGCTTTTTGACTTTCTTGGTCAAAGGTCAAAATGTTGGTCAACAAGGCCACCTGCTTGCTGAAAGAGGTATAGGTATCGACCTCATCAAAGGCATTTTGTTGCAGGTAGTCTTCACGGATCATCTTGGCCGCATTCATGGTCAAGCGGTCTTTTTCAGATAAGGAATCTAGACCAACCAAGCGAACGATTTCTTGCAATTCACTTTCCTTTTGAAGCAAGTTCATAGCACGGGTCACTTTTTCAGACCAGCTGATTTGTTCATGTAAATCGATATAGCGACCAACTTCATCTTGGTAAAGGGAATACGAACTCAACCAGTTGATAGCTGGGAAGTGACGACGTTGGGCCAATTGAGCATCTAAGCCCCAGAAAACCTTAACGATCCGCAAGGTATTTTGCGTTACCGGCTCTGAAATATCTCCACCTGGAGGGGAAACGGCACCGATCGCCGTAATCGAACCTTCGCGCGCAGTAGTTCCAAGCGTCTTGACCCGACCGGCTCGCTCGTAGTATTCGGCGATCCGGCTACCAAGATAGGCTGGGTAACCTTCATCTCCGGGCATTTCTTCTAGACGACCAGACATTTCACGGAGGGCTTCAGCCCAGCGCGATGTCGAATCAGCCATGATGGCAACGGAATAGCCCATATCACGGAAGTATTCGGCAATAGTGATCCCTGTGTAGATAGAAGCTTCCCGCGCTGCTACTGGCATGTTCGAAGTATTGGCGATCAGAACAGTCCGTTGCATGATGGATTGGCCAGTTGTTGGATCGATCAATTCTGGAAATTCATTCAGAACGTCCGTCATTTCATTTCCACGTTCCCCACAACCGACATAAATCACGATGTCTACATTGGCAAACTTGGCCACTTGGTGTTGCACGACTGTTTTCCCAGCTCCGAAAGGACCAGGAACAGCTGCAGCTCCACCCTTAGTCACAGGGAAGAAGGTATCGATGACCCGTTGACCGGTGACCAAAGGCTCTACTGGAATGAGTTTTTGTGCAAAGGGACGGCCTCGACGAACCGGCCATTTTTGCATCAGGGTTCCAGTAAAGAGGCTACCATCTGCCTGCTCAATCTCATAGACCGGCTCTTCCACTGTGTAAGAACCTGCTGCGATCTTGGTCACACGTCCACTCACACCAAAAGGCACCATGATGCGGTGTTCCACCATATTGGTCTCTTGAACGGTACCGACGATGTCTCCAGCGACCACTTCTGTCCCTTCTGTCACACTTGGTTCGAAGGCCCATTTGGTGTCCCGATCTAGATTCGGAACTTGCACCCCACGAACCAAAAAGTCACTGGCAGTAACCTCTTGAAAGCGTTCCAAGGGGCGTTGGATCCCGTCAAACATCTGAGAGATCAATCCTGGTCCCAATTCAACAGAAAGGGGAGCTCCAGTTGTTATCACCGGTTCTCCTGGACCGACTCCAGATGTTTCTTCATATACTTGGATAGAGGCTTCATCCCGCCGCATCTCAATAATTTCGCCAATCAAACCAAGATCGCCGACCCGGCAAATGTCTTGGATATTGGCCTCCTGCATCCCTGATGCAACCACCAAGGGACCGGAAACTTTGATAATTTTTCCTTGAGTCATGTATTCCTCCTGGGAATCCTTTGTTTCTTTGTTTTACTTTTGTGCTATCTCTCTTAGAGCTTGCTTTTGTTGGCCATTGGCATCGAAATTGCTTGGATCCAACCAAGCTTCGAAGCGCTGTTTGATAGCTGGCCATTCTTGGTCAATGATAGACAACCAGTCTGTATCACGGGTACGACCTTTATAAACAACAGCCTGACGGAAACAGCCTTCATAGGTGAACTCTAAGCGCTCAGCTGCTTTGCGAGATGCTTGGTTTAAGGCATCGCATTTCCACTCATAGCGGCGGTATCCTAAATCTTCAAACACGTAGCGCGCTAAGAGATACTGGGCTTCTGTAGCCATGCGTGTCTTTTGGAGCGCTGGTGAGTAGGTCACTGCTCCGACTTCGATCACCCGATTGGCTTGATCGATCCGCATGAGAGAGAAAGTCCCCAAAGCCTTGCCTGAATCTTTGTCTACAATCGCATAGTAAAAGCGACCTTGGGCTGTCATGAGATCATCTAATAGGTGGTCCCACTCCTCTTCATTGCGGGCAGGGCCTTTGAATAGAAAGGTCCACATCGCTGCTGGAGAGTCCGGCCCGTAGACCTGATAAAGATCTGCTCCATGTTTTTCTTTTGAGAGGCGCTCGATCACGGTATAGCGACCTTCAATCCGCTCAATAGCTGGCAGACGCCCCGGAGTAAAATCCGGCAGTGCATCGCCAATCGTTTGGCCAAATTCATTTGTTCTCATAAAATATCCTGTCCTACTGCTTTTTCGACATTATCACGAATCCGCTGTTGGCCCAGTCCCGTAGTCCCTCTATGGGTCGGGATAAGAATCAGAGCCGGTGTCAGCTGCTGGTCGTAAAACGCCACTGTATCTGGAATGGCCTGAGCAATATCCTCTGTCAGGTAGATAATCCCGAAGTTTTCCCGACTGAGTTTTCGCAGGGTATTGATCGCTTCTTGTGGCTCTGTGACCGGATAGGTTTGAAAGCCAATCAGGCGAAAAGGAAGGATGGCGTCCCGATTGCCCACAACGGCGATTTTATAGGTCTGTTTGTCCATAAATCGGTCTCATCCTTTCTTTGATGTCTGCTAGCGGAAAACCATTGTCCAAACCAGAGAGGACCAAACGAAGGTTGGTCACCTCTAACTCTTTTCCGTAAAGATAACGAACAAGAGGGAGTGGTCCATCAACTTCAAAACGGCCAGCGTCTAGAAGACTGAATTTCACCAAACTCTCTAAATACTCCAACTCTACGGTCTTTAGTTGACCGGTGCGCATCTTTTCTTCATAAGTCTCTAAAGCGAGATCGTACTCTAGCGGATTGACTTGATAAAACCAGGTCAACCACTGACCGGATTCTAGCAGGTCGATCACCTGATGGGCACTGAGGCTCCCTTCATCTGAGAGCAATTGGTGCATAAAGCTATGCGGTTTTTGCTGATCCAAGGCCCGCTTAACTGTAATCGCATTGTAAAAGTCAATGGTCACGTCCACCAACTGCTTCAGAATCGGATGATCTAGGCTGTCCCCTAAGTATCTCAGGTGTTTAAAATAAGCTAAGTCCATCCCGATTTCGAGGACCCGCAAGTCCTGATAGTCTTGGAATTCTTGCCAGGTTGCAGCCACTTCTTCCGCCATAAAGGCCGGACAATGCTCCGCAGAAAAGGTCGCCACCAAATGCTCGAGCACATCGAGAGAATAAGGACCGATAGGGATCAATAAGTGCCCCAACTTGCGCTCTGTCGCCTTGTGTTTTAGATAAACCTTGAGATTATGATAGGTGTACTTCAAAGTAAACAGGCTAACCAAGTCTGGCTGAGGGCTTACCTCAAAAGCCCATTGGTATTCTGCCAACAAGGCTGCCATCAGGCGGGCTTCAAGGGCTGATAAATCCTTGATCTCGTGGCTGTCTAAAGCATAAGGTGTTCCTTGTAGCAAGCCTTCTCGGCTCTCGCTTGAGGGACTTGCAAGCAACTGCTCGAATTGACTGGGACTGACAAAACTAGCCTCACGTACGCTGATTCCTGTATTGACTTGAGAATAGGTCCGTTCGCTCATTGCAACCTCCTAGTTCTCTTCATCTGTGAAAATGCTGGCTGCCATCTGGTAGCTTTCTTGCTCCCAAATGGAATCCACCAAATCACGGTAGAGATAGTTGTCATCAATCTTCCCAACCGACAAGACAAAGCCTGCTTGAGCTGGGATTGTTGCATCTGCAACTGTCACATTCTGATGCGTCTGCTTCAATCTCTCGAGAGCTGCTGAATCAAATTTGCTAGCACTCACCGCACCGAAGGTCAGGGTCACAACTTGTCCCTGATAGCGATCTAAGACCGCATCTACAAACTGCATTTCCTTTTCAAGGGGCCAAGCCACCATCGCTTCATAAGCATCTGCAAAGAGATCCTTTAAGACGCGTTGCTTGGTGACAAGGGTTGATTGGCGTTTTTTATTTTCGATTTGTTGGGTTTCACGTTGCAATTGACGTTGAATCCGCTTGAGCTGCTCGGAGCGTTGATTGAGTTTATCTTGAATCAAACGCTCTTCTTGCGCAGTCTCTTCTTTTAGGATGGTTTCCTTGGCCTCTTCTAAGAGTTTACGCCCTTTTTCATGGGCTTGGGCCAAGATCGAATCCTTTAATTGGGTTTGTTCATCCATATCGTTTTTCTCCTATTGCATGCGTCTTGTGTTTTTCGCCTCGCGAGGCGAATCCATCAAAGCTAGCTCTTAGCCGACGCGTAGGGTCAATAGGAAGGACACAACGAAGGCCAAGATGGCGTAGGTTTCAACCATGGCCGCAAGGATAACCCCTTTCATCATGTCTTCAGGGCGTTTGGCCAAGATTTGCATCCCTGCTGTCGCAACATTTCCTTGGTGTTTGGCTGAGAAATAACCAACGATCGCAACTGGAAGAGCTGTAAAGAAGTAAGCAACCCCTGTTTCAAGTGGCATATCTGGCTTAATTTGCAACCAGATCAAGATCCCGATAACGAAACCGTACAAACCTTGTGTACCTGGCAACAATTGCAAAATCAAGGCTTGGGCAAATTTTTCAGGTTGTTCTTTCAAGAGCGCTGCTGCTGCTTGACCCGTTTTACCAACCCCAAGGGCAGATCCCATTCCACTAAGTGCAACGGCGATCGCTACACCAAATGCTGCAAAGAAGGCGCCCCCATGGGCTGAAAAATATGATGCTAAAGATTCCATGAATATACTCCTATTTATTAAAGATAATACTTATTTTTTTGTTTTAATATAGCGTTCAGAAGGTTTGAGAGGACGAAATGGCTTGCCTCCTCCTTCGTAGAACTTACCGAAGAACTCCACAAAGATCAGACGGGCTCCATGCACATATCCCGACAAGAAGGACAGGAACATATTAATGGCATGTAGGACGATAAAGAGCACAAGCCCTACCGTAAACCGTCCAAGCGGTGGAAAGAGATTGACAATGAGGTTGAAGGCCGAACCGATACTCGCTCCAGACAAGCCCAAAGCCATCAAACGGGTGAAGCTGACTAAGTCTCCAACATAGCCACTAACATTGTAGAGGTTAAAGAGACCAGAGGCTAAGCCGGACAGCTTCTTGGCACTGACAATGGAAACAATCAAGATCCCAATGGCATTCAAATAGCCAGCCACTTGCCAATCGGAACTAAAAGGCTCATCCCTGGCAAGATATTGCCTACTGCTAGAAGCATTAAACCAAGTAGGATCAAGACCCAAGCAAAGCCAGCATTATAGGCTTCCGTGTAGTCTTTGAGGCGAACATTTTTCATTCCTCCTAGGAAGAGGCCCACTAAGACGGTGATAAAACCAAAGACCACTGAGAGGATCAGGATGGTCATGGCGTTGCTGGTCGTACTGATCAGGGCAAAAGGCATCTCAAATCCAAAGAAAGAGCCATAGACCACACCCCAAAGGGCAACTGAAATTCCAAGGAGACTGAAGAAACGAAGGTTCTTCGCTGTACTAGGCTTGAGCTTAAAGGCTTTAAGGGCAAAGCCTGTCGCTACCGTTAGCAACAGTCCATAACCGATATCTGCGACCATCATGCCAAAGAAAACAAAGTAGAAGAGAGAAACGATCGGTGTCGGATCTTTCTCGTAATACTTAGGCAGGGCGTACATCTCTGTGACTAATTCAAAGGGCTCTACCAAGGCATTATTTCGCAACTGGATCGGAACGTCATCCCAATCTTTTTCCGTCACATCGCGCGTCTCTAGTAAGACCCGAGAACCAAAACCTTCTTGCAAGAAGTCTCGCAATGAGGCCACTTGGGAGGTTTCAATCCAACCCTCTAGAGCTACCAAGCTTTGCGTGCTGGCAAGAAGCGACTTGGCTTCCTCCCGAGCTCCCGAACTCAGCAAGTAATCCATCTGGTACTTGAGCTGGTCCAGCTCCTTCTGGGAGTTTGTAACTCGGCTAGGGTTGCTGCAACTACAGCTTCTTGCTCTTTGATTTCCCCTTCTAGGCGATCCAAGTAAGCGGCTGGGACTTGCTCTTCTTCATAGTCCAATTCTTTGAACCCATGGTCTTCCAGAAGCTCCTGAACAGCTACACGGTCTCCCGAACGATACAAGATGACATAGCCGTGTTCAGTCTCAGACGTAAAGACTTCTTCTAACTCCAGCTCTGGATGAGCTTTTAAGGAAGAACGAACAGCGTCTGTATCGCTATTTGGGATGGTCCCGATCAAGCCATGCACATAGTGAAAAGTAGCGAGGGCAGCTGGCGTCACCTCTAACGGTCGCCATTTTTCTAAGCGCTCTATCTCACCCTTTGCATCCGCAATCTTCTGGCGAGCCTTGTCTAACACGCGCAATTGGCGTTTCAACTTGGTCAATAGAAGATCCTCATCTCGAATCATCCCGTGGGCCTGCAAGTCATCAAAAGACAAGCTTAAGGGTTCTTCCTTCAGAGCTTGCAGGGCCTTCTTCTCAGGCATGTAGGGCTCCAGAGTCTGAATCATTTTTTCAACTTGTTCTTGACGTTTTTGCAGCTCTACCAAGGCTTGACGATTGTCCTCTGTCAAGGGTTGAGACAAGGTATTTGCCTCAAAGGCAGCCTGCCATTCTTCATGCTCACTGAGGTCATAAATCTGGATTTTTGCCTCAGACTGTAGCGCTAGTAGGAGACTGTCCAAGTCATCTTTGGGCAAGATGAGGGACAGTTTTTGCATCTGACTAACGGCCATAGCTTGCTACCACCTTTTCTACAATGGCTTCAACTAACCCAGCTCGCTTGTCGGTCATCGCCTCTTGTACCTTGGCATCATTGCGCGCAACCGTTTCTTCCAGATCTTTCGTTAAACGGACGAGTCTTTCCTGGGCGTTTTTTTCTGCCTCTGTGACCAATTGCTTGGTTTCCTCATCGTAATGCTGTGCCACTGTTGCAAGTCGATCGCGCGAATCCGTTCGGATTTGTTCAACTTGAGCTTCATAGCCTACGATCACGCCCTGAGCAGCTTGCTCGATCTCTTGCATCATCTCGAGTGTTGCATTCGACATCGTCACACCTCCTTATTCAACTATTGTTCTTCCAACAACAGTACAATTATCTTAAATTATACCACAATTCATATCGTTTGTTCAGACCCAACCGGGAATTTTCAGAAAATTGTGGACAACAAATAAGACCTTAGTTTCAAGTTTGGTAGCGTTCTCTCCTTTTCTCCTATCCTGTTCCTAGTTTCAGTATTTCTTGATTTCTTTTACTTGAATAAAGCGGTTACCCATGTTATAATGTGTAATATATTATAGGAGTATCCTGTTATTTCATCTCGTGAGAAAGGAGGATTGCTGTGAAACAAGATCAAGATTTACGCGCCATTATCGCCAGCCATGAAGCTGAGTTAACAGATATGGAACGCGACATTGCCCAATATTTTTTATCATCCGAAGCACGACAGCACTCCCTGTCCTCTTCTCGTGTAACAGAGTTACTCCATGTTTCAAAGGCGGCTTTAACGCGTTTCTCTCAAAAATGTGGCTTTTCCGGCTATCGGGAATTTGTCTATCACTTTAACGAAGAAACCAAAAATCAAAAACAGGTGCAAGAGCATGACGAGCTGACGCTGAGCGTCTTGCAACGCTACCACCATATCAGTAACGTCACTGAAAGTCTGGTAAAAGATTCCCAATTAGATCGGGTCGCTGAACTAATCGGTCAAGTAGACCGAGTCTATTTCTTCGGGATCGGTAGTTCCGGTTTAGTCGCTCGAGAAATGAAATTGCGCTTTATGCGACTGGGCGTCGTTTGTGAAGCCTTGACTGATCAAGATGGCTTTGCTTGGACGACCAGTATTCTCGATTCCTCTTGTTTAGTCATCGGTTTCTCATTGTCAGGAGGCACCAACTCCATTACAGACAGTCTCCTGGACGCCAAAGAAAAAGGGGCTAAAACGGTTCTTGTGACGGCTAACCCGGCTGCCATCCACCAAGGATTCACAGAAGTGTTACCGGCCGCACCTCTTCCTAGTAGTACCTATATCGATCGAATTTCTGCTATTTTTACCACTCCTCATTGTGGTCGATTTGATCTATGCTCATTTCCTTAATAAAAGCCGAGAACAAAAAGGAAATTGTCTTTAATAGCTACTGGGAAAAACCAAAAAACTTTCTAATCAACGTTCTCGAAAAATCTTAATATGGTCTCCCTATTTAAAAAAAGCATGAAAGATCAGGTTTTTCTTCATCTTTCATGCTTTTTTTGATGAATCAAAAACAAGTCGCCAGCGCGACTTGTTTTATGTTCCATGTTTTTGTCTAAAGTGGTAGTAGGCCCCTCAACATACCTGCGGCGTTTTGATGGTGGGCAAATTCCAAACGGATCTTATCTGCTAGGCTAGGAACCAGTTCGGCACACAGGGCTTGATAGATTTTAGGTTTCAGGATGGCTTCCTGAGCCATAATCCCCCCTCCAAGAACAATGACCTCTGGATTGACCACATAAACGATATTGGCTAGTCCTTTGCCAAGGTAGGTCACCATTCGATCAATTCCAGCCATACAGATCTTATCTCCTTCTGTTGCCTGCTTGAAGATCCGGCGACCATTCCACTGTTCCACAGGATCACCATGATGTTCTGCCACATACTCGACTAAAGCCGTCGTTGAAGCTAGATCCTGAAAGGCACCGTCTGGCAAATGAAGATAGCCAACCTCACAGGCTGAATTGCTAAAGCCATGAAAGACTTGACCATCGAGCAAGAGGCAACCACCGATCCCTGTCCCAATCGTCAGGCAAACAGCATTGTTCGATCCTTTTGCATGGCCTGTAGTGACCTCTGCGAGACCGGCACAGTTGACATCATTTTCGATCTCGCAAGGGATCTGAAAGGTCTCTTCGATTTCCTTTTTGAATTGGGTGCCTGCATAGTTGGGAATTTGTGGGCCGGCATAAAAGATTTCTCCCTTATCAGGATCTACCATTCCGGCCGAAGAAATCGCCACCCCTGCCAAGGGATGCTTCTTCAAATAACGGGCTACGATTTCCTTTGTTGTGTTAAGAATGTGAGGTCCTCCTTTTTGAGCCTCCGTTGGCATTTCATGGGTCTCTAGGAGTTGCCCTTTTGCATCGGCTAAACCATACTTGATACTGGTCCCTCCGATATCAATTACAACATATGGATTCATCTAGACCTCCTTTGATCAAAGGAATCTGGCTTTTGTGTCCTGAATGAGTTGAGCAGCACGTTGGATCACTTCTTGATCCGCTTCTACTACTGGCGTCAAAGGGGAGCGAACAGATCCCAAGTCCAAACCTTCATTGATGCGCAAAACCGCTTTGATGACCGCATACATATTGCCATGAGCAGACGTCAAGACTCCAATAATGTCATTGATGGCAAACTGCAGGGCACGCGCAGTCTCCAAGTCTTTCTCAGCAATCAGCTGATTGAGCTTCAAGAAAAGTTCTGGCATCGCACCATAGGTGCCACCGATCCCAGCATGCGCTCCCATGAGACGGCCACCTAAGAATTGTTCATCCGGACCATTAAAGACGATGTGGTCGTCGCCTCCTAAAGAAGCAAAGGTTTGAATGTCCTGAACAGGCATCGAAGAATTCTTGACCCCAATCACCCGTGGATTTTTCAACATTTCCTTGTAAAGGCTCGGTGTCAAAGCGACCCCTGCCAATTGCGGGATATTGTAGATGACAAAGTCTGTATTGGGTGCGGCTGCACTGATTTCATTCCAGTAGTGGGCCACACTGTATTCTGGCAAGCGGAAATAGATCGGTGGAATGGCCGCAATGGCATCCACTCCTAATTCTTCCGCATGTCGTGCCAATTCCACGCTATCCTTGGTGTTGTTGCAGGCTACGTGAGCAATGATGGTCAATTTCCCTTTAGCTACTGCCATCACTTCTTCCAAGATCAGCTTGCGATCGGCCACGCTCTGGTAGATACATTCGCCAGAGGATCCGTTGACATACAAGCCCTGCACACCTTTCGCGATAAAATATTCTACCAGCGCACGTACCCGCTCCGGGCTAATTTCTCCTTGGTCATCATAGCAGGCGTAAAAAGCGGGGATGACTCCTTCATATTTTTTTAAATCTGACATTTTTTCTCCTTTTGTCACTAATGAATTCATTCTATTCTTGGTACTGGGCGAAAATCTTTTCCATTAATCCAACTTGTGCAAAAGCCAAGCTTGAAAAGCCGAACAAGAAAAAGATCATGATCCCCAATAGGAAAGCTAAAACCGAGCTTGCAAGAGCCATACATAGAAGCAAGAGAGCACTTCCCATGACAAAGAACCAAGGAAAATGCAAGCCTGTCACAATCATGGCTTTTTGCAAACACTCTTTCCAATCCAACTGGTAGCGAGCCGCAATCGGATAAGCAGCCAATAAGATCAACACGAGAAAGAGAAAGAGGCCTAAACAAATGGTTTTCAAAGCTTGGAAAGCTAGGGAAGTTTGCCCCCAAAATAAGAATAAATCAAAGAGACAAATACCTGCAACAATCAGTTCTAAACTTCCTAGTTGCAAGCCTATTTTCCAATTGTCCCGAAAAGCCTTCGCATAACTACGAATCACCGGAACACGACGCTGGTGCTTAATGGCAAATAAGGTCTGATACAAACTAATTTTCGCAATTCCAATCGTGAGAACTGGTAAACAACTTAGCACAAATAAAAGATTAACGGTTACCAAGTCGAGGATCTTCTCACTGATACGCATCACTACATTGTCCGTGTTAAAAACGGTTTTGATCAATCCTGCCCCCTTAGATGACATAGGCACTCCTTTCTAACGTGATCAATCGATCGCAATTTTAAATAGATATTTTTTCACGATATCTTCTTGCCCTGCATAGCCATTGGGTTGGTGAGGTTCCCCTGGAAAGAAAATCGCAAAATTATGATAGCCTAGATGAAGCGGATAAGACTCCTGGCAATGGACAAAACCGATGTCCGATGCTTCATCAAATGCGATAGCCTCACCTGTCACACGAGATCCATAACTCGAAAACTCATGCCCTTCTACCAATAAATGCAAATCGGCATATCTTTTGTGGTGTTCAAAGCGATCATTTTCCGCTTTGTTGAGGGTATTTTCTTGAACGACGAGAAAGACCTTATCCCCATCAATATCGTATCTCCCCAATTCAAAAGAATCCTTCCGATGCTCATAGAGAAAGTCAATGGCCTGATCTAGATTGGGGTGGATTCCTTTGTAAAAGGTGATGTTTTTTAAATCATCAAATATCATATTCTCATCCTTTCGATACTTCTCAGCCTAGAAAACCGATCTGTACACAACTATCATTTGTCCAAACAGACGACTTATCCTTTGACCGCTCCCATGGTAATCCCTTGTGTAAAGGATTTGGAACACGAGGAAGACCGTAACGATTGGCACTGCAGCTAGGGCTGCCCCAGCCATGATCAAGCCATAGTTGGTGGCCATTTCAGCCTGCATGGTTGCTACCCCTAAGGAAATGGTCAAGTTTTGCCGAGAGGTCAGCATTACCAATTGCATAAAGTAGTCGTTCCAGGTGTTGATAAAGGTAAAGATGGCAAGGGCTGCAAATCCCGGCTTGACAATTGGGAAGGCAACGCTCCAGAAAGTCCGTAACTCTCCACAACCATCGATCTTAGCAGATTCTAAGAGTTCTGTTGGGATGTTTTCACTAAATTGCTTCATCAAGAAGACCCCGAATGGCCATCCGACCAATGGTAGAATAACCGCTGCAAGGGTATCATGGATCCCCATAAAGTTAATAATCCGTACCAATGGAACTAAGACAACTTGTTTCGGAAGGGCCATAGCTGCAATGAAGATGGCAAAGAGAATTCGTTGCCCATAGAAGCGTTTCTTAGCCAAGACATAACCTGCCAAGGAAGAGGTCATACACACCAAAAGCATGGTTGCAAGGGAGATGAAGACACTATTCCACAACCATTGTAGGGCTGGGTTTTGTACCATCAACTGTTGGAAGTTTTCCATGGTTGGTGTCTTTGGCCACCATTGAGGTGGGATCATAATGGTGTCTGGCTGAGATTTAAATGCCCCTGTCAAAATCCAATAAAATGGGAAAATGAACAAGACTGTTAAAAGGAGCAAAATGATCGTTGAAATCACTGTAAAGGCAGTGATGGGTTTCTTTTGTGTTGGTTTCATCTGAGGCTCCTTTCTTTAGTATTCTACGTCGTTTCCAAGGATCTTGAATTGCGCAAAGCTGATAATGGCAATCATCACCGCAAGGAAGACACCCATGGTGTTGGCATAACCGTATTCAGAGAGTTTAAAGGCTTTTTCATAGAGGTAGTACATGAGGGTACTCGTTGAGTAGTTAGGACCTCCTGATGTCAACAATTGGATCAAGGCGAAACATTGGAAAGAGTTAATGGTCGTAATGATCGCAATGTACAAAGTTGTTGGCAACAAGCTTGGCCATTTGATTTTCCAGAAAACTTGAAATTCTGTCGCACCATCCACACGCGCAGCTTCTACGAGAGAATTATCAATATTTCCCATGGCTGCGATGTAGAGGATGATCGGTTGACCGACTGAAGTGGTCAACAAAATAATGATGATGGCCATCAAAGCCCAGTGTTTGTCCCCCAACCAAGAAATGTTTTGGTTGATGACATGTCCAGATTTCAATACAAAGTTCAAAATCCCTGATAGTGGATCATAGATCCATTTCCATACAACCGTTACCGCTACACTCCCTGTAACAACTGGAAGGAAGAAGACGAAACGATAGAAGGAACGCGCAATCGCATTTGATGGTAGGTCTGAGAAGCCACAAACAAGGAGAACAATACGACGATCGGAACCGAGCCGATAACGATGATGACAGTATTGATCAAGGACTTCACAAAGACCTTATCCGCAAACATGCGGGAATAATTTTCTAAACCGACAAACTTAAAGGATGTCATAGAATAGTTGAAAAAACTTGTCACAAAGCCCATGATCATGGGTGCTAGGACAAAGACCGTAAAGAAGATTAAAATGGGTGCTAGGAATGCGTAGGAAACGAGTGTCTCCCTCATTCGGATTTTGTTTACCTTCACAGTAAGGCACCTCCTAGTGTTCTTTTTCTATTTTCTTTTCTAAACATATCTTACGATTTAAGAAAAGAAGATTCAGAAAGAATGAAGACCCCTTCGTTCCATTCCAAATAGAGAGCTACGGATTCGAAGGGGCCTGCATATTCTCATTTCTATGAAAGACTTAGATTTGCTTCATAGACTGATTATTTTTTCGTAATGGTTTCGTTTGCTTTTTCAGTAAAGGTCTTCAAAGCTGGTTCTGCTTTTTCATCCCCGTTTGAAACAGATTGCAACATTGGGAACCATAGGGTCCGCATTTCTGCAAAACCGTCGATCGTGTTGTAGTATGGTGAGTAGTATTTTGTCCATGTGCTGATGGTTTCCATCCGTTTGTCATCGTACAACTTACCAAATGAACTACGAACTGGGAAGGCTCCTGTACGCACAACATCTTTTGGACCCCATTCTTTGTCGTCTGCGATGAACTGTACAAATTTCTTAGCAGCAGCAATTTTCTTTTCATCTTTATTATTGAAGACTGCAAATCCATTGACAAGGTATTCCAATTTTGGCTTGCCTGAGTCAGATGGGAATGGCACTTCTACTACTTCGACCTTACTTGCATCCAACAATTTAGCTTGGATACCGTTTTGTGAAGGCGCCCACAAGATGGTGTAAGAAGTTTGACCATTCGCAAAGTTTTGGATGTCTGCTCCACCATCGAATTGAGAACCATTCATCATCAAGCCATCATTGATCCATTTAGAAGCTTTTTCCAAACCTTTGACAAATTTCGCATCATCAGTTGTATACTTGGTTACTTTTTCATCTGTAACAGAACCGCCATAAAGGTTGGCAATGAAGGCACGAGTTCCTTGGTCTCCACCTTGACCATTACTGAAGAGTGATCCTGGTGTGTAGCCTTTGTCTTTCAAGGCTTTCAAGACTTTTTCAAAGTCGTCTGTTGTCCAGCCTTCTTTGACAAGATCCAACACGCCTGCATCTTTGAGCATCTTCTTATTCATCGCCATGTAGAATGGTGCTGAACTAATTGGATACATGTAAGCCGTGTCGCCTGCCTTGCTGGCTTGAATGATATTTTCATTATTGACATCTTTGACAAAATCTTCTGTAAAGAGATCGTTCAAATCAGCCAACTTTCCATTTTTACCATACTGAATGATCCGTCCAGGTGCATCAAAGAGCACATCTGGAGCAGTCCCCGCTTCAATAGCCGTTGTGATCTTTTCAGGTCCTGACTTGAAGTCAATTGTTTCCAAATTCACGTGGATATCTGGATTCGCTTTTTCAAAAGCTGCAATAATTGATTTTTCGTAGGTTCCGACACCATCTTCTGCTTTTTCTTGAGTAAAGACTGGGAATGCCCACCAGGTAATTTCTGTTTTACCAAAATTTCCACCAGAAGATTCTGATTTTGATCCTCCGCCAGAGCCACAAGCTGCGAGTGCTAGAAGAGCTGCACCAGCTGCCAACGAGCACAATACTTTTTTCATTTTCATGTGATTTCTCCTCACAATTTGCGGTAAGATTACTCTTACAGGGGGTTATCCTCAATGAGGACGCCTATTCTTGTTTCAGATTCGACTACTCTCTATTCGGTCTCCTCCTCCTTCAATCTACTGTTTTGTTTTCTCATTTTAAGGCTGCGACAAAGCGCTCTGTAATCTCTTTTGGTCGAGTAATGGCACCACCTACAACGATGCCGCGAACCCCGAGATCATGGATTTTCTTGGCCTGATCCGGATAGTGGATCTTACCTTCTGCGATGACATCCACTCCTGCTTGGCAGAGGCGATGGATCAGTTCAAAATCTGGACCATCAACCTTTGGACTGTAGTCCGTATATCCCGAAAGGGTTGTTCCGACAAAGTCCACTCCCGCTTCGACAGCTGTCAATCCTTCTTCCAGAGTCGAAATATCAGCCATCAAGAGTTGGTCTGGATATTTCTCTTTGACTTGATGGATAAAGTCACTAATCGAAAGCCCATCATGACGCGGCCGTTTGGTACAATCAAGAGCAATGACCGCGATATCCAAAGCTGCCAACTCATCGACTTCTTTCAGAGTAGCCGTGATAAAGGGTTCTTCAGGTGGGTAATCACGTTTGATAATCCCAATGATCGGTAACTTGGTCACTTCCTTGATTTCCTTGATATCCCGGACACTATTGGCTCGGATTCCGACAGCTCCACCCTGCTCAGCCGCTTTGACTAAGAGAGGAATGACTCCTCCTGCTTTTGTATAGAGCGGTTCATGAGGGAGAGCTTGACAAGAAACAATGATGCCGTCTTTGATTTGTTCAATCAGTTCATCTTTTGTAATCTTTGACATAACTCCTTCTCCTTTGATAATAAGGCAACTCGAGTACTTGTAAATTGATTATAATCTATTTTAAAGCGCTTACAATATTGTTCTTGCAATCGGATTATAGTTTCACATTTTAAGGAAAAATAAAAAGATCTCTGAAACTAGTTTCAGAGATCTAACACATGGCGATTTCCTAAGCTATCTTTTGAGTCGCTTTTTCCTTTACGACAAATACAAAACCAATAGAGCCGACGACGGCTCCAAGCAAGATCCAATAAACCATATCCGATGAGGCAATTGGGCCTGCCAAGAGACCTGCTAGTAAAAAGAGATCGATATACAGTCTAGTATCGCGATAGAAGGTCCAATTGAAATGGTAGCTACCTTCTGGGTACTGACGTGTCGATACAGGCGGTTGAAAGACCTGAAGAAGGATCAAAAACCCAACAAAAGCAAGATAAGCTAGGCTAACTACCGAAAGCGGAGCCTGCATCGTCAACGCTACAGCCACTAAAAGCAAGACCAAGATCCAGAAATGGAAGTCCATCCAGAATTCATGATGATAACGAAACCGTTTCATAAGATCACACCTTTCTCTTTATGTAATCGTTTTCTGTACTTGTATTATAAGACTAAAATAGGCTATTTACAAGAAATATGAAGTGAAAGTTATAATTTATACATGATAATTTCATCCATCAAATCTGAAAAAAATCATCCTCCTGTAATAGTTATAATTATCTTCCCTACCTAATTATTATTCCCACTTCATCTTCAATAACAATGGTATCACTTTAAAAATAAAATGGACATGACATAAATGTCACATCCTCATTTTTTTAAAAATGTTTTTTTCCATTTCTTTTTTTATTTTATTTTTCAAGATCAAATTCGCCAAATGAATGAGCGCAAACCATTGCTTGGTGATAAAAATACTTTTTGCTTTTTTTCTATATTTTTTTCCACGTAGAATGCATAGGTTCCTTTCATCATATCTATACCCGGCTTTTTGTTGAAAAATATTGAGTTTCTTGTACTAATTTATCCAATTCATCTATATATGGACCCAACTGATCATAATCTTCATCTTGATATAAAATAGAAGTCATCGCTATCAAATTTCTGGTTATTAAATATAGGCTCGTTTTATCAGATGAATCTTTGGTTGCAATCATTTTATCAACTAAAATCATGGCATCGCTTTTATCTTTTGCTCTCGCAAGACATTTGAACAAAAATAATTTGATAATTAATAGATCATTTTGAGAAAATTCTTTTTTAGTCATCAATTGCCCAAAATATTCCTCAATCAAATTTTCTCCATATTCAGCTTTTTCAGTTGAAAAAACATTTAATGCTGCATCTACAGCTTCAATAGCAACTTGTTCCTCTTCTGGTAAATCTTCAAAATACGATTCGTAAATCTCATCAAAATAGGATTCCTTTAGTCTTATCCGTTCTTCATCCCCATATGTCATAAAATGAGTAACTAGAAATTTCAATTCTAGATATCTACGAGGCAATACCGCTTTTTCATGATCTACAATATTCAACACTGGAATACCCAACATATTCGCAATATATTCTAATTTTTTTAAGCTAGGCAAAGACTCTCCCTTTTCAATACGTACTAACTGACGAACTGTTAATTCACTTTCATCGTTACAAAGTACTTCTCTCGTCATCCCCTTTTCTTCTCTTAATCGTCTTAGTTTTTTCCCAATTTCACTTTTTATATCTCTCATCTCTTAATCCTCTCAAAAAGGGTTAGAAGTTACCTCCCAGCCCTACTAAAAAAACTATGAACAAATATTAGTTTCCACTTCATTCACTGATATCATTTTCGACAATGACCTTGAGTGCATGGTTTTCACCTGCGTGTTTAAAGACATCATAGGCTTTTTCAACTTCTGAGAGTTTGAAGTGGTGGGTGGTGAGCTTGATCCAGCAGTTGCAGATTGCCTGCAGATACATAAGTTGCAGCTTTCATAAGCGACTCTTTTTGTTGGTTTGATAAAACCATTTTATTTTCTTTTCTTTGTGAATATTATAACATACTAAGTAAGCGCTTGCAAGAATTTATATACACATTTTTAAAAGGTTTTTGAGCAAACAAAAACATTCCTCTTATCTCTACCAGAGGAATGTTTCAATCACCTTGTTCTAATTGTTGACGCTGCTTATAGTACTCTTGCTGTTCGCGCTCACGCTCTTCTTCTAAACGCTCTTCATAGCGCTTGAGTTCTGCCTCAAACTCTTCTTGCAAGGCAAATAAACGCTCCAAGCCACTTTGGGCCTCCGCACTTGGCGCTTGAAAATGAAGGGCACTTAGCCAGTCCACTAAATTTTCTGTATGTTGGCGGACATCCATACGCATATCCGCATAATCCCACTCCAGCTCGCTAAGCTTTTGATTGAAGCGGTGATGTCGATCTTCTAGTTGTTCTAATTCACTATTTCCTGAATGGTACATCACATACCTCCTTTAATCGGACTCAATAAAATCGGCTTCTTCACTGCTTTCAGTGCTGTTTCTACCGCGTCCGCTGCTCCTCCTGTAAATCCATCTTTCAAATCACTAACTAGGGTCGTTGTAGCAAAAGAGCACATCTTTTCGGATTGACCGCCCAAGGTTACCTGCAAACTCATCCCTTCCAACATCATCAAGGCTTTTTGCGTTGCAATCAAACTTCTGATCGCAATCCGCTCTTGCTCCTTTTTAATCTCTCGATGGAGCTCCTCAATTCGTTCTCTGTCCTCTCCCAGGATATCTAACATCTTTTTCTCCTACTTATTAAAAATCAAAGGCCGTCGCTTGTCCCTTGTCCAAGTCCACCAATTGAGCTGATGCAGCCTCCAGCTGACCTGCCAAATCTGACAAGCGAGTGGAGTAGGCCTTTGCTTGGGCGAGGTTCTCCGCCTCTACCGCTTGGTCCCAACAAGTATCCATGGAGAACTCTCCTAATAGTTGCTCCACTTCTGCGTCTGTTAAAAATTGGGCCATGCTGTGGGCCATTTGAGACACCTCAGCAACCTTATGGAAAACCGTCTCCTTAGCCTCTTCCAGCTTATCCTTGACTTCTGCCTCAAAGACAGTTGCTTGCGCTGAAGCATTCTGCGCTACCGCCAGCACCAATTCCTCCCGCAATTGAATGGTCTGGGTCCCAGACGCGCCTGCCAGTTGCTGATGGAGGCTAGAAATGCTTGGCCTTTCCTGCCCATACATGGAGACCACCGAAGCAGATGATGGCTGATTTTCTGAAGTGGAAGTTTCCCGATCTCGTTGGGGCATTTCAATAATTTTCTGTGCCTGATCTTGTCTTCCTTGCACGTCACCTTCTAACTCCATTTGAGATGGCCTCCTTTCTTGCATTTGTTTTTTCGTTTCCTATAACTGAAAAACGATCATAACCCTTAAGCTACAGGCAGATTCACACACTATAGGGTAACATAAAATAGCTCGGAATGCTATAAAAATAACACAATTTCTGAAAAAAAGTCTAATTTTTTATGAAAAAAACGAGTTTTGGACCCAAATAGCAAAAATCCCTCACTCTTTCGAGCGAGGGATAGATAAACATCAGTTGTTCCTTGGCGTCTTATTTACGACGTCCTGGGCGTTCCTTGTAACCATAGTATGCATCTTCGATGATTTCTTGCATATGGTCTACCATTGGAAGACGTGGGTTAGCTGGTGAACATTGATCTTCATAAGCAAGGAAGGCCAATTCACGAGAATGTTTCTTCCATTCTTTTTCATCGATGCCTTGTGCTTTGAAGTTCATTTCGATACCTACGCGCTCACCGAGTTCGTAAACAGCTTTTGCATAAGCTTCAACGGCTTCTTCTGGTGTAGAGCATGGAAGTCCAAGCATACGAGCGATGTCTTGATACTTCTCATCTGCACGGTAGTAGTTGTACTTAGGCCATGTTGCTGTCTTAGCTGGGCGTGTACCGTTGTAGCGGATAACATATGGAAGTAAGATCGCATTGGTCCGTCCGTGAATCGTGTGGAATTGCGCACCGATCTTGTGGGCCATTGAGTGAGAAATACCGAGGAAGGCATTGGCGAAGGCCATACCTGCGATAGTTGATGCATTGTGCATCTTTCGCGTGAATGGAAGTCCGCGTTCTTCACTGAGCTTTCCAAGTTTTCGAAGACAAGTTTGATGGCTTGAAGAGCAAGACCATCAGTGTAGTCACTTGCCATTTGTGATACGTAAGCTTCAGTCGCGTGAGTCAATACGTCCATACCAGTATCAGCAGCTACAAATCCAGGAACTGTCAATACCAAGGCAGGGTCTACGATGGCAACGGTTGGCGTCAATGAGTAGTCTGCGATTGGGTATTTACGGTTGTTTGCTTTATCAGAGATAACGGCAAATGGCGTTACTTCAGATCCTGTACCAGATGTTGTTGGGATAGCGATAAATTTGGTCTTCTTACCAAGCAATGGGAACTTGAAGGCACGTTTACGAATATCCATGAATTTGTACAAGGTCACGGAAGTCCACTTCTGGTTGTTCATAGAAGAGCCACATTACTTTAGCCGCATCCATTGGAGATCCACCACCAAGAGCGACGATCGTATCTGGTTTGAAGGCACGCATGATCTCTGTACCACGTTCAACAGTTGTGATATCTGGATCTGGTTCTACGTCTGCAAAGATTTGGTAAACCACCTTGTTGCGACGAAGGTCAAGCTGTTCGATGATACGATCAAGAAAACCAAGCTCTACCATAGCGTGGTCTGTAACGATCATGACACGTTCAACGTCACGACATTTTTGTAGGTATTCAATTGAATCACGTTCAAAGTATGTTTTTGAAGGAAGTTTCATCCATTGCATGTTATTTCTCCGGCGTCCGACTTTTTTGATATTCAAGAGGTTGATGGCACTAACGTTGTCCCCAATAGAGTTTCGTCCGTAAGAACCACATCCAAGTGTCAATGATGGCAAGAAGGCATTGTAAACATCCCCGATACCACCGAAAGTCGAAGGAGAGTTGCAGATCACACGAATAGCTTTGACCGCTTTACCAAATTCTTTTGTCAATTCTTCATCAGCAGTATGGATGGCTGCTGAGTGACCAAGACCGTTGAATTCAACCATTTGGCGAGCTTTGTTAATTCCGTCTTCACGGCTTTCAGATTTCAAGACAGCGATGACTGGTGACAATTTTTCACGAGTCAACGGTTCTTTTTCACCAACTTCTTTACATTCTGCCGCAAGGATATTGGTTCCTTCTGGGACTGAGAAGCCAGCTTGTTCAGCGATCCATGCTGCTGGTTTCCCAACGATGTCCGCATTCAATTTCGCACCTGCGCAGCTCTTGCTGTTCGCTTTCACACCGAAGCAGAACTCTTCAAGAAGGGCTTTTTCTTTTTTGTTGACAAAGTAAGTGTGGTAAGATTTGAATTCTTCAACAAACTCATCGTAGATTTCTTTATCGATGATGACCGCTTGTTCAGACGCACAGACCATACCGTTGTCAAATGATTTAGACATGACGATATCGTGTGCTGCTTGGCGGATATTGGCTGATTTTTCAACATAAGCAGGAACGTTTCCGGCACCTACCCCAAGAGCTGGTTTTCCACAAGAATAAGCAGCTTTCACCATGGCGTTACCACCGGTCGCAAGGATGGTCGCAACTCCTTCATGGTTCATAAGGGCACTGGTTGCTTCCATAGAAGGTTGGGTAATCCATTGCACACAGTTTTCAGGTGCTCCAGCTGCAATTGCTGCATCGCGTACGATTCGTGCCGCATGAGCAGATGATTCTTGAGCAGATGGGTGGAAGGCAAAGACGATAGGGTTCCGTGTCTTCAAGGAAATCAATGCTTTAAAGATTGCTGTTGAAGTAGGGTTGGTTGTAGGAGTGATCCCGCAGACAACTCCGACTGGCTCTGCAATCAGCGTTAAACCTGTGACGTCATCTTCTTGAATGACACCAACTGTCTTGGTGTGACGCATGTTGTTTACAACGTGTTCACAAGCGAACAAGTTCTTCGTCGCCTTGTCTTCAAAGACTCCACGACCAGTTTCTTCATAAGCATGAAGAGCGAGCTCACCGTGTGCATCAAGAGCAGCTACAGATGCTTTCGCTACAATGTAGTCGACTTGCTCCTGGTTCAATTTGCGCATTTCTTCAAGCGCCACTAGCGCTTTTTGCACCAACTCGTCTACGTGTTTTTCAGCAGCGAGTTTCTTTTCTTCAGGTGAGAGAGTTTTTTTATCAGCCATTTGATGCTTTCCTCCAATGTTTGAAACCCTTATCCTTTTCTAGAACTTTTTCATGTTTTCGGAAATTTTCAAGAATAGTGTAAGAAATTTCGATTTGTTAATTATTTCACAATATAATTGTACTCTATTTTTGAGATTTTTTTGTAAACACTTTCCAAGCAACTTTCACAAAGAATTTTTTTGAAGTTTGTGAAAGTTTTATCAATTCTATTGCTGTGAAAGCAATTATCTAGCAGAATTGTGAAAAAATAATTAAAAAAATTTTTTCTTCACAAAGAGATGTTTTCAATTGATTTTTGTAAGCGTTTTCTTAATCTTACTAAAAAAAGCAGCTTTTTACAAGTAAAAAGTTGCTTTTTGTTTTATTTTGTTAGAATTTGTTTTGTTTCAGTTTCAGAGAAGCGTTTTTACTTCTTGACTGGACCTTTTTCAGCCTTATCAAGGGCTTCTTTGACGGTTTGAGCATAGAGTTCTCCACCATTGGTTTCCATATTGAAGTGAACAGAGTCTGTTCCCACCCAAATATTTGGATTTTCAATTGCTACTTGGTACCAGTCCGCAATGGTGATAAAGTCGTATTTCTTGGCTAGTTCCAACTCATAAAGACGAGTTTGAACCGATTCACTGGACTGATCGTTGGCATATCGACCATCATATGGTGTCACAAGAATCAAACGACGACCTTTTGGTAGTTTTTCAACATACTGATCCAGTAGCTCTTTATAGTTGCTGACGGTGTTAGTTCCTAGGGCAATGACCACATTTTTAAGGAGAACTTTATTGGAGATATCCGTCTCGAAAACCTTCATCCCATTTTCTAACTGACGGCTCACTACTGCATCAATCTGGATCCCAGGGATCGCATTTGTCAAGTAATCCTGTGCCCTCAAGTTGACCGAATCTCCGATCATAGTCACACCATTTGAGACGTTATAGTCTGTTGCAGTCGCATTGTCCACTTGCGTCCGTGTAACCTGCATTTTGCTATCTGCTTGATTGAGGCCACTTACAACCAGGCTCTCATCAAAGGCCCCAACTGTTGGCGCAAAGGCCGAAATTCCAATCATCAGCAAGGCTAAAGGAATCATAAGATAAAAGATCGGCTTGGTCAAAAAACTCAGATCCATCTTCATACCAAAGACACGAGGTTCCTTCCCTGCAATGGTTGGCTCTAAGATATAGAAAGATAAAGCTGTCAAAATCAAGGATAGAATAGTCGTCACAATAGCCGCCATCATATTTCCCAAATGTTGAGAGAAGATGATAAAGAAAGGCCAGTGGAAAAGGTAAACGCCATAACTGGTATCTGCCAAGAAATTGAGGAGGGCTGGTTCTTTTTTGTCTGGCGTCTTTTCATGGAGAATGCGGGCCGATAGAATCATAGCACAAGCTGCGATTGTCGCTGCTAGAAAGCCAAATAGATAGGTCCATAAGCTATCAAATGGCAAGAATAGACTGACCACAAACAAGAAGGCAAAGCTTCCACCCAAGACTGATAGTGTCTTTTTCATGCTCCAAGACTGTACCATCCGTGTGAAATTAGGACTGACATTGGCAATTCCTGTCACCGTCGCTAAGCAGGATCCCGCAAAGAAAGGGAAGATGTGAGTAAAGCTTGAGAAATAGATGGTTGAGAAATTGGCTGTCAGAAAGGCGCGGATGAACATAGACAAGAAGGTAAAGAGAAAGAGTCCGCTGGACGCCAGGAAGAGCATACCTCGGTATTTCCCAACAGTCTTAGCCCTCTTAGCTAAGAACCATGCTCAAAGTGCCCATAGCACATAGTAATGCACTTCTAGAGCCAAACTCCAGGTATGAAGGAAGAGATGCGGAATGAAGTTACTTTCGTAACTACCACCAGTTGCCATCTCAAAGAAATTGGTCACAAAACCAAAGACTGCCGCAATCTGAGTACCAATACTAGCCACATAGTCACGTTGGACCATAAAGGTAAAGGGCATCACGACCAAGACCATAAAGACGAGGGGCGGTACAATCCGATAAAAGCGTCGCTTCAAGAAAGCCAGGTAGTCGATCTCTTGCTTGCGCGCAAACTCATCGATCAAGAGCGCTGTAATCAAAAATCCTGAGAAGGTGAAGAAAATATCTACCCCAATGAAGCCTCCAGGAAAGGCCTTCTGGAAGAAATGGTAAAGCAATACCAATAAGAGTCCTGTGACACGGACTAGTGAAAACCATTTAATGCGCATTTTGATAAATCCCCTGCTTGAATGTTCCTTTGTATATGACGTTGGCTTCTGTGGTTAAGGTACCTTTACCCTCCGGCTGCCCGTTGACAAAATAGCCTTCATAAGTCCAACCATCCTTGGCCTTAAACTTGCCATAACCACTAAAAGAACCGTTGACGAAGTTGCCTGTGTAGGTATCCCCATTTTTGAAAGTGACGGTTCCCTTGCCATTCATCTTACCACGGACTAAGGTTCCGTTATAACGGATAGCCCCCTTATCAAGCGTCAAGGCTCCCTGACCAGGAATGGCGGAAAGGAAGACCATCAAAATAGATAAGATCATGACGATCAATGCGACTATTTCTAAATTTTTTCGTGTCAGATAGACCTTGTAGGTCTCATAAAATTCTTTCATATCCTGTATTCTCTCACATATCAAACTCTTAGGAAGTTGCCAGCTGATCCAACCAGACTTCACAGCCAGCCAGAACCCTGCGATAGGTCTCCTCAAAATCACCAGTATACCATGGATCTGGCACACTTTCATTAGCAAAAAGATGAATCTTGTGCTCTGTACCTACAGGAGCCATTTGCTTCAAATCTGCCACATTATTTGCGTCCATCCCTAGGATCAAATCAAAGTTGTAAAAATCCTCTTCTTTGATCTGTAAAGAAGTCTTGGCTGGATCATAAGGGACTTGGTATTTTTGAAAGATTCTCTGGGTTCCCCGATGGATGGGATTGCCATGTTCCCAGCTAGAGGTGGCCCGGCTTTCAATCTCATACTGATCCGTCAAGTCCTTCATGACAAACTCCGCCATGGGGCTCCGACAAATATTTCCTAAGCAGACAAAGACGATTTTTTTCATGATTCCACCTAACTCCTTGTTCGGACTGCCCAACCTAGCTGAGCTCTTGGCTTTCCACTAAGGAAAACCAGCATACTATTACTATTATAACAAAAATGTGACAGAAAGATGACAAAGGGGCTCCATCATTTTAAAGAAAAATCAGATTCCTTTTTCAAATCTGATCTGTTTCTCTATTTTGGAAAACGAACCTCTAATGGAGGCCATTTACTCTGCCAATTTTTCTTTTTCATCCGCTCTGTATAAACCGCTAAACGCTCTGGACTGGCTAAAAAATGTGGAGTCGGCTGAACAATGAAGTCTTCGATATCGCTTGTCCCATAAGGGAGAAAGAATGCTAGCTGATCGTCTTTCTTTAAGCGAACCGCAAGAGCCGTACACTGCTCGGGATATTTGGAAACCGCATCACAGGCACTGCGATAAGGAGCTGTCTCCGGACTATGCTGGTGCATATAGACTTGATTTTTCACTTCCCAAGCGTACTGAGGATAGGTCTTCTTTAATTCCTGCTCGATCTGCAGAGTCTCCTCATAGCTGATCTCAGGGTCATAAAAGACCAGATCCATATCGGTTGTCGCGTCAAACCCTGGTTTTCCAGAGAGCTGGTTCCAGATGAAATTGCGCACCGCGCCCGCTGCTAACCAGGCATCTGCTAAGTCTAGATCTCGAATAATAGTCAAGACTTTCATCATCTCCGGATCCGCTTGGATCTGTTCTACTATCGCTTCTTCCGTCAGCATCTTCTTCTAGTCTCCATTGTAGGGATAACCCAGGTGTTCATAAGCCTTACGGGTCGCCACGCGCCCTGTCCGGGTCCGCATGATAAAGCCTTTCTGAATCAAGTAAGGCTCATACATATCTTCTACAGTTTCACGTTCTTCGGCAATATTGACCGATAGAGTCCCAAGCCCGACCGGGCCACCGCCGTACATTTCAATCATGGTACGCAGGATCTTTTGATCGATATAGTCCAGTCCTTCATGGTCCACATCTAGCATAGAGAGGGCCTTGTCTGTAATGGTATCGTCAATCAAGCCATCGCCCATGATCTGAGCAAAATCGCGCACCCGTTTGAGCAACCGGTTGGCAATCCGAGGAGTTCCACGACTACGAAGAGAAAGCTCTTCGGCAGCCTCGTGGGTAATTTCCATCTCAAAGATCTCGGCGGTCCGCTCGACAATCTCTGTCAAATCATCTTGCTCATAGTATTCCATGTGCCCGGTAATCCCAAAGCGAGCGCGCAAGGGATTGGACAGCATACCAGCTCGAGTCGTTGCCCCAATCAGAGTGAAGGGAGGAAGGTCCAGATGGACACTCCGGCTGCTCTCACCAGCGCCAATCATGATGTCGATGTAAAAATCTTCCATGGCGCTGTAAAGCACTTCTTCGACTGACATAGGCAGACGATGGATCTCATCGATAAAGAGGACATCGCCAGGCTCTAGATCATTGAGGATAGCTACCAGGTCACCGGACTTTTCAATGACAGGACCAGAAGTCTGCTTAAGATTTACACCCAGTTCATTGGCAATGACAAAAGCCATGGTGGTTTTCCCAAGCCCCGGAGGGCCAAAAAGAAGGACATGATCCAGTGCTTCATCCCGAAGCTTAGCCGCCTCAATAAAGATTTTCAGCTGGTCCTTGACCTTATCTTGACCAATATATTCATGTAAATATTGCGGGCGCAACGTCCGTTCAACAGCCTCTTCATCGCCCATGATTTCATTGTCTAAAATTCTACTCATACAGTCTATTATAGCAAAAAATGATACCTTCGGTACCACAAATAGAATGTGTTTTTTAAAGATCCTAGTTCTCTCTGTCGTTCGAACTGCATCTACGTACCTAAACTCGCTGATGCTCGTAAAGAATATGGAACGTAGTTTTCGCTCCGCTCAAACTGCATCAACGTACCTAAACTCGTCTACGTCCCTATCAGGCTTGGTTAGATGAAGTAGGTTTAGTAATAATTACATAACGCAGTGGTTGATTGGTATCTTTGTTCGCTCTTACAGCTCCAAAGATTACCTAATCAACTGTGCGGGGGTGAGACAACGAACAATTTTATAAAATTGTTCTGTCTCACTCCCATAGAAAAAGCCACCGGTTTTGGTGGCTCTTATAGGGAGATTATTATGAAAAAGTTTTAGGAGTTTTATCATTCAAAGTTAGGAGATCTTTGATGATGGTATTAGTATACGATAGGAAGCTTAAACTTTCCTTATAGTTTTTCTAAAAAAATTTTTTCGAGAAAAAGAGGATGTCCCAAGCAAGGATTTCACATCCTTGTTTGGGTCACCCCTTTCCTCCTTATTTCTTAGCGATGGCATGGTAGCTAGTCTTGCTGGTGAAGACTTGACCTGCTCTCAAGATGACCTTTTCAGCTTGGTCACTGTGAATGGCATCTGGCACTGTTTGGAATTCTAGAGCCAAGCCATTGTGTTGAACCATTGGTTGGTCTTGCAGATGAACAGTTTCGTCTACGAAATTGGCTGAATACACTACCAAGGCTGGGGCTTCTGACTTGAAGGTCAAAAAACGTCCAGATGGCTGATGGTAAAGAAAGCCAGCATTTTCATGCCCTTCTGGAATAGCAAATGGATGGTCTAATCCTTCTACAAGGCGGATTTGCGGATCAGAGTCCTTAAAAAGATCCTCCAAGAGCATAGCTTGATAGAGATGCTGGACAACCGGACTTTCTCTATCCACGGTCTGAAGAGGGACACCGTCAGGATGGATAGGGTAAAGCCCTTGATGATTGATCTGAAAGACATGGTCGTTGATCGCTTGGGTGAAGTTCCCAGATAGGTTGAAATAGCTGTGGTTTGTCGGGTTGACCAAGGTATCTTGATCCGTTTCTACCCGATAGGCAATCTCGAGTTCACCATCTTCCGTCAAACCATAGGTTACCCAGATCTTGAGATTTCCAGGGAAACCGCCGGTACCATCTGCACGCTCTGTGTACAGAGTGATTTCCTGATCCGTTACCGACTCCACGCTAAACAAGGCGCTGTCCCAACCCGTCGGTCCACTGTGGTTGCAGTTGGCACCGTTATTAGCTTCCAAACGATAGGTTTGACCATTGAGTTCAAAGCTGGCTCCTGCAATCCGGCCTGCTACCGGGCCAATACTAGCCCCATATTTAGGGCTATTACCCATATAGTCCTCAAAGCGATCAAAGCCTAGTATAATATTAGCAAACTGGTCTTCTTTATCAGGCGTCACATATTCTAAGATCGTCGCCCCATAGGTCATGACAGATAATTGGTAACCCTTGTCATTTTCGAGGCTATAAGCCCGAACCTCTTGATTCTGCCATTCTCCAAACACGCTTTCTTGATACTGTTTCACAAACCTTCTCCTCTCACTGTTTTTCTCCATTGTATCAGTTTCACAAGAAGAAACACTCCACTTTTTATAGAAAATTAGTGGCTATTCTTTATGAAATGGATGAATGATCACCCCTTGAACAACCCGATTGACGGTACCAGTCGGTGAAGGCGTATCTGGGCGATTTTGCACCTTGAGCGAAGTCAAGAGAGAAATCAATTGACCATAGATAATGTATGGGAAGGCACGGTAGATATCTAGTGAGTCTGCTGATGCTTCTACTAACACTTCCCGTACATTCTCAATCCCTGCAACTTGATCCGTCAAGAGGACAACTTGACGGGCAATTTGATCCCCTGCAACTTCTCGAACCAAGTCCAGATCATACTGACGGGTATAAGGATCAATGGAGCCAAAGACCAAGACGAGGGTTTGGTCATTGATGAGGGATTTTGGACCGTGACGGAAGCCGACAGGACTCTCGTACATGGTCGCGATTTGCCTGCGGTTAATTCCAAAATCTTGAGCTGGGCTTCATGGGCAAGACCAAAGAAAGGTCCTGCTCCCAGATAAATCACGCGCTCAAAGTCTAGATCGACCACTTCCTTGACCTCACGGTCCTTCTCCAAGATTTGCTCAGACAGATCAACTAGCTCTTCTACTCGTTTTTCCTTGATCTCTTCCTCACTTGGATCAAAGACCAAGAGAGCTGTCAAGAGCATGGAGGTGAAGCTAGAGGTCATCGCAAAGCCAGCATCATTGGTTTCTTTAGGTTGGAGAAGCAAGAGATTACGCTCATCTCCGTGGGCTTGCTGGGCCAGCTTTCCTTCTTCCGCACAGGTAATGGTGATCTGATAAAGTTCAGCGACCAAGTCTTGGGCCAACTGCACGGTTGCGACACTTTCTGGCGAATTGCCACTCCGGGCAAAGGATACTAAAACCGTCGGAACCTCTTTTTTCAAATAGATTTGAGGATGTGCTACGATATCCGTCGTCGCAATGGATTGAAAATTCCAGTGGCGTTCATCATGTACTTCCTGCAAATATGGAACCAAGGTATCTCCCACATAGGCTGATGTCCCAGCCCCTGTCAAGATGACCTTGATATAGTCATGCTCTTGCCCAATTTTTTCTAAGAAAGCTTTTATTTCCGCTTTTCTTTCTTGGTACAAGCGAGCCGTTTCTTTCCAAACACTTGGTTGTTGGTAGATCTCACGAGTGGTGATCTCTGCTCCTAGTTCCTGCAAGTCTTCTTTTGTATAGTCTAACATAGAAACTGTTATTCCTTTCTACAATCTAACGTTGATAAATGGGAAAGGAGTCTGAGATAATGCTCCCAGACTCCCATACCAACCTACTCATCTTCATCATCATCAAGGTTTGACATGAGGTCATTGACCTTGACAATACTTTCTTTTGCACGTTCAGGGTAGTCCCCTTCATTACCAGTCAGGCTGCTATTGATGAATTCGATGACCATCGGAAGATTCATCCCTGCGTATAAGTCAATCGCACGTCCTTCAAGGATCAAGCGGCTCACGGTGTTGCAAGGAGTTCCTCCTAAGAGATCGGCAAATACAATATAGTCTTCTAGACCTTGAACTGTTGCTTCAAATTTAGCAGTAAAGTCTTCTGGCCCTTCTTCTGGTAAGAGTGCAACCGTATGGATGGATTCTTGTGGCCCCATAATCATCTCTGTGCTAGCTTTGAGCTCTTCACAAAAGCGACCATGGCTGACCAATACTAACTCTTTTGCCATACCTTACTCCATTATTGCATGCCGAAGCAGAAATGACCAAAGGCAGAGAAGGCAATCGCTGCGACGATAATCAACAAGATAGCTTTAGTTGAGTTCATTCCTTTACGTCCAAGCAACCAGTAAATCACACCTGTGATAATAGCTGGAACCAAGCGTGGGAAGATCAAATTGAGCATGTCTTGGATATCGATGGCTTTGTCCCCGATGTGTGGCATCCAGGTTACATCCACATTGATCATCGTTGCAATCAAGGCACCGACCATGAAGATACCAAGTACAGAAGCTGCTTCGATCAAAGCTGTCAAGGTACTTTGCATGTTGTTGATTAAGTTGGTACCTTCTTTATAAGCAAATTCCAACTGTTTCCAACGGAAAATATCATACGCAACTGCTACAGCAATCCAAAGGAAGATCCCCCATGGTTGACCTTGTGACGCGATGGTTGCTGCAATTGATCCCATAATGGCTGGAACCAAAGATCCAAAGATAGAGTCTCCAAGAGGGGCAAACGGTCCCATGAGACCTGTCTTGATCCCGTTAACCGCATCTTTAGAGTTGACACCATCCTTTTCTTCCAAAGCCAAATCAAAACCAGTGATAATGGTGTGGAAGAATGGAGAAGTATTGAAGAATTGCGTATGCAATTTCATCATTTCTTTCAATTCAGGTGTGCCGTCTCCATACATCTTGCGCAATTGTGGAAGAAGCATGTAAAGGTAACCAGAAGCCTGCATCCGTTCGTAGTTCCAACCTAATTGGAAGGTGAAGAGGCTACGTTTGTTGATTTGTTTAAAATCCTCTTTAGTGAGTTTGTAGTTCTTAGAATTCGTCATCTTCAATTTCCCCGCTTTCTACATTGCTTGCTGGAGCAGCTACAACTGTACGTTGGCTGTTTTTAAAGTGTTGCACTGCAAGGAAGATACCGATGATGGCAACCCCGATCATAGATACAGATTTGAAGTTGTTTGTGAAGGCAACCATTTGTTCTTTTGGAAGTTTTGCAAACGCATCTGTTCCAAGCATAGCAGAAATTGCAGCACCAACACTTTGAACATTGCTGTAAAGCACTGTCAACATCGCTGTCAAGCCAAAACCAAGGGCAAGATAGTGAAGGTGACGTTTCACAGGCAAGTAGTGAAGCAAGATCGCAAATCCAAGACCAGGAAGCATACGTCCTGCAAGAGTCAAGCCGTTTGCGAACCATTGATATTTTGCAACAAAGTCAACAACAGATTGGACAAAAGCACCACCAAAGGCAAGAGCCAAGAAGACTGGAAGGGCACGAGAGAGAGCCCAAGGAACAGCACCAAGAAGGTAGTTGCGTTCAATTCCTTTATAATCAAAGCGTTCGATCGCCGCATCAATACGGTGTGCAAAGGCAGTAGTACTCATACGGCCAAGGATATCTGCATAAGTCAAGAGAGCAGCTACGGGAACGGCAATAGTTGAAATCGCAATTTCTGGTTTAATACCTTGCGCTACTGAAAAGGCAGTTGCAAGAACGGCACCAGATGTTGCGTCAATACGAGAAGCTCCACCGAAAGTACCTACACCGAGCACTGTCAATTGAAGAGAAGCTCCGATAAAGAGACCTGTTCCTAAATCCCCCATAACAAGTCCTGTAATGAAACCAGCAAAGACTGGTGAGCCTGCTGATGAAACAATCGTCAACTCATCACAGATTTGATAAGCTGAGTACAAAGTAAGTAGTAAAATTTGCCACCATTGTATCATGACAATTTCCTCCTAAAAAAATTTTCTTTTACTTTAATAACTTCATAAAGTCTTCTGCAGTGTCGTTTGGCACCATCTGAGACGTAATCTTTACACCTTTTTCGTGGATCTTGTTGAAGTCTTCCACGTCCGCGTCCACCACATTGATCGAGCGGGTAATCGCGCGTGTCTCATCAGATTGAGACATATTGCCGACATTCAGCGTTTCAAGCTGAACGCCTGCTTCGATCAAACGAAGGAAACGATCTGGTTTGCGAGCTACGATAAAGAGTCGTTGGCTATCATATTTTCCAGCCAAGATATTTTCCGCAGCCTTTGCGACTGGCAAGATACTAAGCTTAACACCAGGTGGTGTCGCTAGTTTCAAGCCACTTTTTTCGATATCATTTTGAGCGACTTCATCATCGATCACCATGATACGTGAAACATTTAGTTTGGTAGTCCAAAGATTGGCTACCTGCCCGTGGATCAAACGTCCATCGATACGGCATCCTACAATAGTCATAAGTTTTCCCCCTTTACTTCTTTGAATGTAGGTTGTTGAACAAGTTGAAGTGTCTCTTGGTAACGCCCTTCTGTCTCAAAGACGATCAGGCTATTGGCTCCTTCTTTGAGGAAACCATGAGGCACGTAAAGTGAAGTAGTCGGTCCGACCTCCCAGAAGCGGCCAAGGTTATGGCCATTGACAAAGACGACCCCTTTCCCAAATCCTGTCATATCCAGATAAGTGTCAAGGGTGTGGTCCAGCTGAAAATCATATCGGTAAAAGGCTGGAGCACCTGCCTGCCATTCCTTTGAAAAATCGAGCTGACTGAGATCTTGTAAATCTAGTGGGTACTGCTTCCAATGAAGGTGGAAGTGCAAATCCACACAGACACCTGTGCGAATGCCCTTGTGCTGGCTATCAGCCAAGAGCTTGTGCCCATAGTTGACACGTCCCATATTCTCAAGCAAGATTTTTAAATTCGTAACCGCTTTCTTTTTTCCTTTGATAAAAAGATCTTCACCGATCTCTGTTTGGTATTGCGTTGCTACATGTTGATCATCCAGGTAAATCTGTACCCGATCCCGACCATCAATGATGCGCAGTTTTTCTTCTTCCGCATCCAACTCAAGGTCTGTCTCATATAGCAGATAACCTGTGGTTTGCCCTAACTCTTCCATCTTTTCCGGATAAAGGCTGGTCTCGACCTGAGCCAAATTATCCAGATTCCCAAAAAGACTAGTCTTGGCTACCAATTGCAAGGTTTGTTCTGGCAAACACTCTTTGATGAGCGGTTCCTGCTGTGGGTATTCCGGATAATAGGTCGCCATCATTTTTTGAATGGCATAATATTTCTCCGTCGGATTGCCCTGTTCATTGAGCAAAGCCCCATAGTCATAGGAAGTTACCTGTGGCAAGTCTAGCGTTCCCCGAGCTGAGCAACCATTCATGAAGCCGAAATTGGTTCCGCCATGAAACATGTAGAGGTTGATGGAACCAAGCTCCAAGACCTCATGGACAGCTTCTGCCAACTCCTCTGGCTCCCTTTGAATCACGGGTTCATTCCAGCGGGTAAACCAGCCATCCCAGAATTCCATACACATCAAGGGCCATTTCTTGCCGTATTCGTCAAAGAATTCTTGCATCTGGCCAAAATTGTAAGCTGCTTTGGAGCCGAAGTTCCCTGTCACAAAGAGGTCATCTTCGATCAAGGTTCCTGCTCTTAGCGTCGCTCGCCATGGACCATCTGATGTAAAGAGGGGGACAGGTCACACCTTTTTTCTTCATCAAATCCCGAATGGCACGCAGATAAACTTTGTCCTCTCCATAAGAGCCATATTCATTTTCAACCTGCATCATGAGGATTGGACCACCCTGATCCACTTGGTAAGGTGTCAACAAGTCAAGCAAGCGATCATAATAACGATCCACCGCTTCGATAAAGGCTGGGTCAGATGAGCGGATGCGCAGGTCTTCTTCTAAGAGCCAGGCTGGTAATCCACCAAATTCCCACTCTGCACAGATAAAGGGCGACGGCCTTACAATCATATAAAGTCCAAGAGACTGGGCTGTTTGGATGAAACGCTCTAGATCCAATCGACCACTAAAGTCAAACTCTCCTTTGAGGGGTTCATGCGCATTCCAAGGGACATAGGTCTCAACCGTGTTAAAACCCAAAGCTTTTAGATTATACAAGGAATGATACCAGTCTGCTGGGTCAATACGGAAATAATGGATTGCTCCGGACAAAATCTTAAAGGGTTGGCCTTTTAAATAGAAAGCATCGCGAATCTCAAAAACTCCCATAAACGCCCCCTTTCTTATATGTAACCATTTTCATTTATTAAAATATAATAAAATATTCGAAAAATGTCAACACTTTTATAAAAAACATGTTAAAATAGGGTTGAATAAGAGAAGTCTAAAGAGAGGTAGCACTATGGCAATTCCAAAGTACCAACACATCAAAGATGATTTGAAGCAGCAAATTATCTCAGGAAAATTTGAAAATGGAGATAAATTTTATACGGAAGCTGAACTCATCAAAATTTATGATGTCAGCTCTATCACCGTTGTCCGTGCTTTGAACGACCTCGCCTCCGATGGCTACATTGTCCGCCAGCAAGGAAAGGGAACCTTTGTTTCTCGTGCTCGAAAACATAAACTGGTAGAATTTTCAGATGTTGAAACCTTCCCAATCCAAAAGGCCAAAGTCAAAGTTCTCTCTATTAAACGTGGAAATACCTTGAGCATCCTAGACAAACTAGGCCTCAACCCAACGCAATTCTACTATAAGATCGAACGGACTCGCCAGACTGGGGATGATACCTATATCTTCCACCAAACCTATGTTCCTGAACAATACATCAATCCAAACTATCCAAATTTGGAATACTACAGCTCTATCTATGATCGCTTTAAAGAAGACTACCACATTCATATGAATGATGAGCACTTCGAAGAAGTCAACGAAATCGTCTTTCCTACACCAAGCAAGATTGCTAAAGTATTGAAGATCGACGAAAATTTCCCAACAGTCAAACAAGTGAAGACGACCAAGCTAGAAGCGACTGGCCAAATCCTTGAATACACGGAAACCTATAAACGCGGTGACTACTTCAAGATCAAGTTCATCTCCTGTGACCGCGATCACTAAGAACCAAAAAGACTGAGACATCTCGGTCTTTTTTATAGCTCCAGTATAGCATATTGAAAACGATTTCTAAAGACCTCTTTAAAAATATATATAATTAGTGATAGTTTAGCTATAAAAAGTTTAAAAAAGAAGCAGATTCCTCCGCTTCTTTTCGTCTATTTTTCAAATTCCCTTTTTCGTTGCGATTAGTCACCCAAACCGATGCGTTCGAAGATTTCATCCACCCGTTTGGTGTAGTAAGTTGGGTTAAAGATTTCGTCGATTTCTTCTTGAGTGAGGCGTGATGTCACTTCTGGATCTGCTTCAAGAAGTGGCTTGAAGTCTACTTGGTTATCCCATGATTGGGCAGTCTTTGGTTGAACAAGGTCGTAAGCTTGCTCACGCGTCATGCCTTTTTCAATCAAAGTCAACATAGCACGTTGGCTGAAGATCAAACCAAATGTAGAATTCATGTTGCGGATCATGTTTTCTGGGAAGACTGTCAAGTTCTTAACGATGTTTCCGAAACGGTTGAGCATGTAGTCAATCAAGATGGTTGTATCTGGTGCAATGATGCGCTCAGCTGATGAGTGAGAGATGTCACGTTCATGCCAAAGGGCTACGTTTTCATAGGCTGTGACCATGTGACCACGGATAACACGCGCAAGACCTGTCATGTTTTCAGAACCGATCGGGTTGCGCTTGTGAGGCATTGCTGAAGACCCTTTTTGACCTTTGGCAAAGAACTCTTCCACTTCACGTTGTTCAGATTTTTGAAGACCACGGATTTCAGTTGCCATCCGCTCGATAGAAGTTGCGATGCTCGCAAGAACTGCAAAGTACTCAGCGTGAAGGTCACGAGGAAGGACCTGTGTCGAGATTTCTTGAGCACGGATACCCAATTTGTCGCAGACGTATTTTTCAACGAATGGTGGGATGTTGGCAAAGTTACCAACCGCACCAGAAATCTTACCAGCTTCCACGCCAGCAGCCGCATGCTCGAAACGCTCGATGTTGCGCTTCATTTCGCTGTACCAAGTCGCCAATTTCAAACCAAATGTTGTCGGCTCAGCGTGCACACCGTGGGTACGACCCATCATGATAGTGAACTTGTGTTCTTTCGCTTTGTCAGCGATGATGTTGAGGAAGTTTTCAAGGTCCTTGCGGATGATGTCGTTGGCTTGTTTGTATAAGTAACCATAGGCCGTGTCTACCACGTCAGTAGAAGTCAAACCATAATGAACCCACTTGCGCTCTTCACCAAGCGTTTCAGAAACCGCACGTGTGAAGGCCACCACATCGTGACGAGTTTGCTGCTCGATTTCAAGAATACGGTCGATGTCAAAGTCCGCTTTTTCGCGAATCAAAGCCACATCTTCCTTAGGGATTTCCCCAACTCAGCCCAGGCTTCGTCAGCCAAGATTTCCACCTCAAGCCAAGCACGGTATTTATTTTCTTCAGTCCAAATGTTCGCCATTTCTGGGCGAGAGTAACGTTCGATCATGTTTTTATTTTCCTTTCTTTTGATGTTTCACATCAGTTAGCAACTGGCAATCACTTTATTCAAATTCTTCTTTCCCAATCCACACTGACGGATAATGATCCAGTGTATTCAAATCCGTATCCAGCGGCAGATCATAGATGGCTAAATAGTTTTCAGGATATTGAGCAGTCAGCTCTTCATACTTAGCTTTCACTTTTTCGTGATCGCTACTAGCATACAAGACTTCGACGACTGCTCCCGTCTTTTCTTTTTCAACAAATGCGTTGACAATGAGTTGAATCATAAAACCTCCTAAATCGAAATGCCCTTCATATTTGCTTCCAGAATAGGCATCTTGACACCTAACTCCTAACCAGTCTGATAAACACTTTGACAACAATAGAAGATGTCCTGTTTGTCATTGTGTAAGGTCATGATTTTTCGGGTCAGCTCATTTTTAGCAAACATGACTTTCATGGCTTTGCCGGCTATCCAAGCGGGAATTTTGTATGGCAAGAGTTCGGCTTTGTAAAGCTTCAAATTCACCCCACGCGCTTCTACGACTTTCAAAGCTTCTCGAATGGCCTTGATGGCCAATGACAATTCTGAAGAACTATTCATCAAGTTCAAAGCCAATTCTTCTGGATTTTCCAGATTCCCTGAACGAGCAGCTGTCGAAGTAACACCCGCATTAATCGCCATGTGAATCCAAATCCACTCAACCATATCATGAGGAACTTCCCACTTCAAATCTGCAGAAGTCAGCAAAGTCGTCAAATCAGAATAGTTAGAAATGTGTGCTTTTTGCTCACCTTCTAGCATTAAATGATCAAACAAGACACCATCCAAATGATCTTCCTGCATGCAACCACCCGCTGTCGGAAAGGCTAGAATATAGTCGTAATTTCCTGCCCACTCTTGGACATCTTTTCGTGTATTCCAGAAATTACAGAAGAAAACGAGAGTGCCTTTGATATTATTTTTTTCGCAAGGTTTCCACAGCTTCTTTGACAAAACCCATGACGTACACTTAGAAAAAAATAAAATCGTATTCCGAATCAGCTTCCGCCACATGAACCTCATAGGTATCATGCTTTGCTTTTACCCTTGGAATGATAGCGACCATCTAGCAGATCAACTGACAACTCCTTCGGAATAGTGCTTTTCTTACTATCTCTCAGTACGTGTTCCACTTGATGGCCTGCTTTTTGAAAGGCGTAGGCATAAGTGGTCCCTGATGACTCCAAGTCCTAGAATCGCTATTTTCACTTAAAAAAATCAATCCCTTTTCCAAACTCTTCAACCTCATCTGGCACATCACTAAACAAGGTCACATGTCCCATTTTGCGGTTGTGCTTTGCTTCTAGTTTACCATATAAGTGGAGGTGAGCGCTTGGATTTTCTATCACATATGTTTCAGCAGCTTCGACGTGTTGGCCGAGTACATTGAGCATGACAGCAGGCGCATGGAGGTGAATAGCAGGAAGTGGTGCTCCGAGAACTCCTAGAATATGGGTATCAAACTGTGAAAAGTCGCAAGCTTCGATTGAGTAGTGCCCTGAATTATGTGGGCGTGGCGCGATTTCGTTGACGATGATATCATCAGCTGTCGCAAACATTTCTACACAAAGTGTACCAGACAAGTTCAGTTGTTCTGCGATTCGCACTGCCATGGCCTTGGCTTTTTCAGCTAGACTTTCTGAAATGCGAGCGGGTACAATGGTTTTTGAAAGAATGTTGTTGCGGTGGATATTTTCCTGAACGGGGAAAACCGTCACGTCCTTGCCATTTCCAGACACGATGACCGAAATTTCAAGGTCAAAGTTGACGAACTCTTCTAAAACGCAGTCTGCTGAATCAGCTAACGCATAGGCTTCTTCCAAATCTGTTTCCGAACGAATGACCTTCTGACCATGGCCATCATAACCACCAGTCGCCGTCTTGAGGACATAGTTTTTCGACAGGTCGATATCTGCCAAGTCTTTGCTAGAAGTTACGGCTTTGTAAGGGGCCACAGTGACTTGTGCTTTGTTGGAAAGAAAGTCCTTCTCAAAGATCCGGTTTTGGGAGATGCGAAGCAGGTCGGTCCCTTGAGGAAGCTGGCCTTCTTTGATAACGGCATCCAAACCATCAGCATCCACATTTTCAAATTCATAAGTGAGAACATCACAGCGATCTGCCAACTGACGAAGGGCATCCACGTCGTCGTAAGGGGCCACGATGATTTCCGCCACACGGGAGGCTGGGCAATCAGCTGCTGGATCCAAGGCGATAACCTTGTGTCCCATGTAGATAGCTGAGATCGCCATCATCTGACCGAGCTGGCCACCACCGATGATCCCAATGGTTTTAGTTGAGCTCATTTGTAGACTCCTCTGCAATTTTTCCTTGTTCTTCAGCGAAATCCGTCAAAGCTGTCGCGATAGCCTGGTTCTCTACCGAAAGAAGACGGAGGGCAAAGAGGGCAGCGTTAGTCGCACCTGCTTCACCGATCGCCATGGTTGCGACAGGTACCCCACCTGGCATCTGAACGATAGAATAAAGAGAATCCACACCGCTAAGGGCGCGAGACTTGACGGGTACCCCAATGACTGGAAGGGTTGTTTTAGCAGCAACCATACCTGGCAAGTGAGCAGCGCCACCCGCACCAGCGATAATGACCTTAATGCCACGGCTACGTGCTTCTTCGGCATGTTTGAACATGAGATCTGGTGTGCGGTGTGCGGAAACAACTTTCTTTTCGTAAGCGACACCAAAGTTATCGAGGACTTCAGCGGCTTTTTGCATGGTTGCCCAGTCGGATTTTGAGCCCATGATAATGGAAATTACTGGTTTAGTCATAATTTTTCCTTTTTCTTTTTTTGATAATGGTCTTAGGTGGTGGGGACGGAAGCAAACCTTCGGTTTCATTCCTAAACTTTGAGCCTAAGGTCTCAAAGTTTCCCCCGACCAGAACAGATGCTGTTCCGGTCTTTTCACCACGGCGACCATTATCGGATTGGCGACTTCGTCGCACTATTCTTGTACTTCTACTTTATCGCCTTGCTACCGATATCCGTACGATAGAAGAGGCCTTCTGTGTTTTGTTTGTTGAGTTCGTTGTAGATGATATTTTGGCCGTCTTTGACGGTGTCTGCTGTGGTAACCAGCATGTAGACACGTCCACCGTTTGAGAGGAGGTCTTGGCCATTTTCAGCGAATTTCGCACCAGCATAGTAAGTGATGATGTCACCATCTGTCTTGGCTGGAAGCTTGACACCCTTATCATAAGCGAGTGGATAGCCGTTTGAGGCTACAACCACGCCTAGTGTCACACCCTTGTCCGTCCAAGTGATAGCTGGCTCTTTGCTATCCAAAATGTCAGTGATGTTTTGTGCAAAGTCAGATGTCAAACGAGGCAAGATGATTTGTGTTTCAGGGTCTCCAAAGCGTGAGTTGAACTCGATGACTTTCGGTCCATCAGCTGTCAAGATAAGACCCGCGTAAAGGACACCAAGGTAGGGACGTCCTTCTTTAATCATGCCTTCAAGAACTGGCTTGACAATGGTGTCAACCGCTGTGTCAACCACGCTCTGTGGCAAGTGGGGAACTGGCGCATAGGCACCCATCCCACCAGTGTTCGGACCCTTGTCGCCATCATAAGCACGTTTGTGGTCCTGCGCTGTTGGCATGATGTAGAACTTATCCCCATTGACAAAGGCAAAGAGAGAGAAACTCTTCTCCGTCAAGGAATTCCTCGATGACCACACGCGCACCTGAATCCCCGAATTTATTGTCCAACAGCATCTCATGAGCGGCTTCGACGGCTTGCTCAACCGTCTCCGCAACAACGACACCTTTCCCAAGGGCCAAACCGTCTGCCTTAACGACAATTGGAGCACCTTTTTCTTCGATGTAGGCCTTGGCTTCCTCGAAATCTGAAAAGGTTCCATAGGCTGCTGTCGGAACGTCGTATTTGACCATGATTTCCTTAGCAAAATCCTTAGACCACTCCAGCTCAGCCGCAGCCTTGGTCGGACCAAAAGCCTTGAGACCCGCTGCATTGAAATCATCCACGATACCAGCCGCAAGGGCATCATCTGGACCGATAAAGGTCCAAGCAACATCATTCGCTTTTGCGAAGTCAATCAGCTTAGAATGTTCGGAAATTCCGATATTGATCAAATCCAAACCATCTAATCGCATCCCGTCATTACCAGGAGCCACAAAAACCTGCTCAACGTCTTTAGACTCCAACAATTTCTTAGCAATCGCATGCTCACGACCGCCAGATCCAACAACCAAAAATTTCATCTCGAACCTCTTTTGCGAATTATTCTATTAAATTATATCATAATCGTTCGTTTTATTCTAATGATTTCAACAAAAGTCTCCTATTTCCAGTAGAATCCAAACATTTTTTGCTATTTCTCATTTTTTTCCGAATAGTATAGGTGAGACCTACTAATTGACGAAAAGGAGTATTATGCAAACGATTAAAAAATTTGTTGTACTGACTTGTGCGACATGGGGGATACAAACCTCTATTGCCCATGCAGATCAAGCGACCAATGCTATCTATGCCGAAAAAGGGCAGCTGGTGATTCATCTCGGGAAACGTCTCGGATAAGTATCAAAAGATCCAAGTACCTGTCTGGTCTGACCAAAATGGCCAAGATGATCTGATTTGGTATTCTGTAGAACGCAGTGACAAGGGATTCAACCTACAAGTGCCATTAACCAACCATTCTGATCAAGCTGGACTTTATCATGTCCATGTCTATGGGGTGGAGGCAAATGAACAGCTAACCGGTCTTTACCCTCTCACGACCAGCGTCCAGCAAAAAGACCTCGCCTCCTCCCAGCCGAAAATCACGATCACACCCATCTTCTCACAAGAATTTGAGGTAGACCTAAAGTTGTTCGAAGACGTTGACGAGATTGTCTTCCCGATCTGGTCTGAAGAAAATGGGCAGGATGATCTGGTCTGGTATCCCGCAAAGAAGGTCGCACCTGGACATTTCCAACTGCGCTTTCAAGCTCAAAAACACAAGGGAAGCGGGCTATTTCATCTCCACGTCTACCAGAAAAGCCAGGGACAACTAAAAGGGCTATTCCCCACTAGCTTTCAAGTGGAAAAGACAAAGCCAAAGCTCACTCCACTCGCGACACATCCGGGAAACACCTACCCCATTGGTGAGTGCACCTGGGGAGCCAAAGAATTAGCCCCTTGGGCCCACAACTGGTGGGGAAACGGTGGCATGTGGGCAGCTAGTGCACGCGCTGCTGGATTCCGGACAGGAGACACTCCAGAGGTCGGTGCTATCGCCTGTTGGGATGATGGGGGATATGGGCACGTCGCCTTGGTTACAGACGTCGAACATGACCAAAAAATTCAGATCCAAGAGGCTAACTACAACGGCCATCGCTATATCAACAACTTCCGCGGTTGGTTCGATCCAACCAACCCCATCTGGGGAACCGTCACCTACATCTACCCAGATTAAGGTCTTCTTAACCAGCAGAAAGAGAGTGGGAAAGAACTCAGACTATTTAAAAAAGGTTGAAAAGGTTCCCCAAACCTTTTCAATCTTCCCACCCCGCACAGCTTCAACAGTCGGGGAGACTGTTGAAGGTTGTGGATAAAGGAAACTTTGTTTCCTTCACTAGGTTATCTTTGAAGCTTAAAAAGCGAAAAAGATTTAGGAAACTTGCTTCGCAAGTCCTATCCACCACCTCAAAGCAGCGCTTTGAGCAATCAACCACTGCGTCTTACAGCTATTCCTATCAAACATCAAAGGCTGGACATTTTTTGCCCAGCCTTTTTAAATTAATGTCTAAAATGTCTCACACCTGTAAAGATCATGGTCAAGCCATATTTATCCGCAGCTTCGATCGACTCTTGGTCACAGACTGATCCACCTGGTTGGATGATAGCCTTGATCCCTGCTTTGGCGATTTCTTCCACGTTATCCGCAAATGGGAAGAAGGCATCGGAAGCAAGGACAGCACCGTCAAGACGGTCTTTAGCTTGGTCAATAGCGATACGGACGCAAGCCGTTTGACCAGGGCCAACACCAAGTGTCATGTGGTCGTTAGTCACGATGATACCGTTTGATTTGACATACTTGATCGCCTTCCAAGCAAACTCAAAAGCTGTCGCTTCTGTCTCAGTTGGTTGGCGTTTGGTCACCACTTGCCAGTCAGCCGGACTTTCTTTCACCACATCTTGGTTTTGAACGAGGAGACTGATTACTATTGATCATATAGTTATCTAACTCTACTCGGACTTTTTTGATGCTTTGCAATATAAATTATGCAATTTTTACTATCTTCAAGGTTTTTTTTAGGCTCAATTCCTTCTTTTTTCAATAATGATTCTAACTTCTCAACTTCCTCTCCAAAACTCTTAACGAGTAGGTTAAATTCTAGTTTACTAGCAGCATCAAATTGATGAAAGTAGTTCGAATATATTTTTTTATACAATCTACCTTGGCTTAATTGGTACGATTTATCATTCAACTTATTCGTCAAGTCTTTAACTAAGAGTTTATGCGCCTCTTTCATATTCTCCAATGCATTTAATGGACTATATTTTTTATTAATCGCTTTTTCTACAAGACTTCGTGCCATTTGAGCATTTAACTGATAAAAATCCTTTAGTCCTGTTTTATGAGCATAAGATTTTGAATTTTCAAAATATATATCCGCCTGGTCAAATTTCTTTTCATCAAGCTTCTGAATACCATACTGTAACCAAAAAGAATGGATTTTTCTTTATTGAATTTATAATTTTTTTATCATTTCATAATATTCTACAGCTAGAACATTTAATTGATTTTTCATCTACTCCTTGTAAAAATAAGTCGCAGATTTGAAAAAGAAATCAGTTCTCTCTTTAAATATGTAAATTTTTTTTACCCAAATCTAGCAGATCTGCTCTCCTCAACATCAAAGCCATAGTCTCAATAATTAGCTTTTTTTATCACATTCCTCCTTAAACAATTCTATAGATGCTATTGAAGATTTCATTTGTATTTTACCATTCTCTATATCCAAAAAAATTCTTTGAAGTTAGGAGAATTTTTTTCTAACTCATTTAAAAGTAGTACTGTCTGTTAGCCTCAGTAGATCCGAAACATCAACTTGCAACCTTAATATATTTGAAATGAATGCCGAAATTACTATTTCTTTTTTTGCTTACTGGTCAGCGAATCATATTCTCTCTTCAATTTATCTAAAATATTAAGCGAACGAACTATTTCAACTGTAAGTTGCCCTAATCCTCTAGAAGATGATTTCTTTATAAAATTTGTTTTTAAATCCATTCGCTTTTTCCTGCTTTATCACCCCAAAGATTATGATTATCTATAATTTGTTTAAATTTTTTTCTTGTTCTGTTTTATTTACTTCATCTACTGAAATAACTAACACTCTATCATCAGGAATATTTGCTCCAAGTAAAAAAAATCCATAAAAAGCATTCCTGTGTATCGCACTACGACCTGATATAATAAGTTTAAATTTTGATTTATCTAACTTCCGTAAATGTTTAAACTGAACAGAAAGTGAATAATAATCATCAATAATAACAAAACATTGTCTTGTTATTTTTTTATTTAACTCCTTAATATCATCAAATATACCATTAGGATTTTTTTATTATAGACAAAGACATCATACCCATTATGAATTAGTATACTTTTCTAACTCTTTTTAAAAAGATAGATTTCCCATTTCCCAAACTTCCAGTAACTGTTAAAAGATCAAAATTATCTATAGAATCGATGATTTCACTGAGTTTATCACGCAAAACAACATAACTAGAATCATAAACTGTAGAAAATATTTTTATTAGGTATATAATTTCCATTAATTAGTAAATTTGTTATCTCATCATCTGTTATCATTCTTCTATCTTCTTTGAGTTCACTTTTTAATGAATGAAAAAAAGTTCGAATATTTTCATCAGTCATTGGAATAAAATCTTTATATAGTATATCAAGGTGATTAGAAAACTCCTCCGCTGTCATTTCTAGAATATTACCATATTTCTTTAAAGAAATTTCCTGCGCTGCATTTTTTGGATTTTCCATTGACAAAATAAATTTTTCTCTTAATTTTTGAATCACTGGCAACTAAACGTTGTAGATCCAAATCATATGTCATTGAAAAAAACCGATAAAAAAATATACTCTTTGCATATTTCAATTCCTCAATAAAATCAGTTCCCCATGGTCCATTAATAAAATTAGTATCTGTATAACTTTTTATTAGTTAACTTTGTTGCTTTAGATAAACTATCCTCAGTAATATTATCAATAAAACCATTTAGATGAACAATTGATTCATTATCTGCATCTATTCCAGGCAAGGAGATATCAATGTTTATTGGTTTTCTTATTTTCTTTGCCTTCGCTGAAGCAACCTCAAATACATTATCATAATTCGTTGTATAAACCCTTTTCCAAGGATATTTAGCCAAATTAATTTGCCAAGTTTTCACTTCATCAACAAAAAAATTCTCTCTCAGCATCTTGATAAGAGCGTTTGAACCATTTTTTTCTAAAAAATACTCAGAAGAACTTTGAATATCCACCCCTTCTTCATATTTAAGACCACTTTCTTTCTGCAATTTCTCATTTAATTGGTTCGTTAAGGGAATTATCTGACCAACTGAATTAACATTCCCATATGAAAAACCTGCACCATAAAATAAAATGGAGTCCCCTGAAAAAATACTATACACTACGTCTTTATTTAACATTCAAATTTCTCCTGCAATTAAAAGATATAACTAATTGTACCACACAACATTACATTCTCTCAAGAGTTGTCACGACTACAGATCCTTGGAAGACTGCAGATATTGAATATTAATTTTCTTAATGTCTAAAATGTCTCACTCCTGTAAAGATCATTGTCAAACCATGTTTATCAGCAGCTTCGATAGACTCTTGGTCACGGATATTGTTGAATTCTATTTCATGTACTTTTCTAGACTTATTTGAATTTTTGGCATGATTTGGTGCATGACTTTAAGATTCGTATATGCTAATGCCATTGCTACAAAAAGATATGCAATGACTGACAGCAGAGAAACCTCAGAAGGCCAATAGTGGAAAATGATCATTAAAACAATGGGCAATTCTAGAGTTACTGTGACAACCCCGGGAACATAACCTCTAAATTGCAGACACATGATATAATGGATCATGAAATGAGATGTATAAGCTATTACAAAAGCTAAATAGAGTACGGTGTTGTGGGGCATTTGACAAAGACCAGAAATAAACAGCAAAATGACAAACTCCTCTAAAACACCTACTGCAAAGGCAGAGCCCTGCGTAACAGAACTAAATAATGGTTTCTTAAAAGCCACTAACTTGTGACGATACCGTTTTTTCCACAAGGGCATAAAGATCATTTCTTCAAAATCGTGTAAAATAAATAAAATAGGTAGCATCCAAACATCAAAAAGAATGCCCATCTCTTTACCTCCTTAATAACAACTAACAATTGTACAATGTTAAACATAAATGATAATCATACATCGCGCGCAACACTTTTAGTATAAAGACAAACTGTTACAAAAACAAGAGGTTCAGTGAAATTGGCACAGTTTGACCAAAAGTGTGACAGGAAAGGAGAACTCTACTATGGAATATCAAACACGGCAACGGCTAGAGGAAGCCTTGTTCGATTTATTAGCAACTAAGAAATCCCTGCATAATATCAGCATTGCAGAACTCAGCGATCATGCTCAGATTGCTAGACGAACGTTTTATCGTTATTACCATTCAAAAGAGCAGGTTCTTACGGACTATTTGGACCGCTTAATCCAAGACTATATTATCGAACTTCAAACAGAAAAACTGACTAATTTTTGAGGATTTAGTAAACTTTTTTTCTTTCGCCATTGGAGCCAGTACACTGAGTCATTAAAAAAATCTTGCAGAATGCAAACCTACTCGTGATTATCTTGCAAAGGTCTTATGATAAGCTTCCTGCTGCTTATACCACTGTTATGGCACCTTGGCACATCGCAAACACTAATCAAAAAAACAAATCACCTATGATAGCCGATTCATTACCGGCGGTCTCTACAATATTTTTTTGATGAATGGTTAAAAAGGAGATTATCAGACAATGCCTGTTAACGAGTTAGTCACTACAGCTTTAAACACCATAAAACGAATGAAGGATAGTTAAGTGAGAAGCTGAGTTTTCGAGATTAGTCATGAGCAACTCCAACAAATCATTTTAATAATTTCTAAAACTAAAATGCTTATTATTTTAGCCATACAAAAAGAGAAGACCACTTGTATCTTCTCTTTTTGTTAGCTATCAGTCATTCATGATAGTTGATAACGAGCTAATTTTTAAATAACCATTAATGTCTAAAATGTCTCACACCTGTAAAGATCATGGTCAAGCCATATTTGTCAGCCGCTTCGATCGACTCTTGGTCACGGACAGAGCCACCTGGTTGGATGATCGCTTTAATACCTGCTTTGGCAATTTCTTCCACGTTATCTGCAAATGGGAAGAAGGCATCTGAAGCAAGAACAGCACCATCCAGACGGTCTTTAGCTTGGTCAATAGCGATGCGGACGGAAGCCACACGGTTAGTTTGACCTGGGCCAACACCAAGTGTCATGTGGTCGTTGGTCACGATGATACCATTTGATTTGACATACTTGATAGCTTTCCAAGCAAACTCAAGAGCTGTCGCTTCTGTTTCAGTTGGTTGGCGTTTAGTCACCACTTGCCAGTCAGCTGGACTTTCTTTCACCACGTCTTGGTTTTGAACGAGGAGTCCACCGACAACACCTGTGTATTCTGCTTCCACTTCGCTAGCATCTTGAGCGTCGAATGGCAACTCAAGGATCCGCAAGTTTTTCTTCTTAGTTGTCAAGATTTCAAGCGCTTCATCTGTATAGCTTGGTGCAATGATGATTTCAAGGAAAACACCATGCATCTTCTTAGCTGTCGCAGCATCTACCTCACGGTTGAGAACCACGATCCCACCGAAAATCGATACTGGATCAGACTCATAAGCGTAGTCCCAAGCTGTTTCGATGTCGTCAGCTTGACCGATCCCACATGGGTTCATGTGTTTCAGGCCACAACAGTTGGACGGTCTTTGAAATCACGGATGATCCGGATAGCGGCATCAGCGTCACGGATATTGTTGAAGGACAATTCTTTACCGTTGAGCTGTTTAGCTGAAGCTATGGAGTAAGTCGTTGGCAAAGCTTTTTGGTAGAAGTCTGCGTCTTGTTGAGGATTTTCCCCGTAACGCATTGGTTGCTTGAGATCATAAGTCAAAGTAAGTTTTTCAGGTTTACTTTCACCCACTTGAGATGTGAAGTATTCTGCGATCAAAGCATCATAGGCTGCTGTGTGGCGGAAGACTTTCGCTGCCAAACGTTGGCGAGTTTCGTAACTTGTTTCGCCGTTGGCTGCCAATTCGTCCAAAACCACAGCATAGTCAGCAGGATCTACCACAACTGTTACGCTAGCGTGGTTCTTCGCTGCCGAACGAAGCATAGATGGCCCACCGATATCGATATTCTCCACCGCATCCGCATAAGTCACATCTGGCTTGAGGATAGTTTCCTTGAATGGGTAAAGGTTGACCACAACAAGGTCGATCAATTCGATCTTGTTGTCCTTAGCAGCCTCCAGGTGGCTATCGAGATCACGACGAGCGAGGAGACCACCGTGGATATTTGGGTGGAGAGTCTTCACACGACCGTCCATCATTTCTGGGAAACCAGTCACATCATCGATGGCAATGGTATCTACCCCAGCATTGTCAAGGGCAACTTTAGTCCCACCTGTCGAGATGATGTCCCAACCGAGTTTTTTGAGTTCTTGGGCAAATTCAACAATGCCCGCTTTGTCTGAAACACTAATTAGTGCGCGTTTAGTCATTTTTCTTCCTTTCCTTGTATCAAGAGGTGCCTTCATATCAGTTAAACTAGAGATTGGCGATGATAGTCTGTCAGTTGATTTCCAAGTTCTTGCAACAATCTCTTGACCTCAAGTTTACTTTTTTCACTTTCGTAAACACTTCGCAGTTCGGCATCTGTCGCACCAATCAGGGTCACAAATTCCACTTTTCCATGCAGAGTATCTAGAGGCTTAGCTAAATCATCAGCAGCAGTCAAGAATCCTGTCAAATTAGATTTCTGCTGGGCATCAATCCCTACTGTTTGCTTCGTATAGATGTATTCTTCCGGCAAGACCACTTTACCTGTTTGAAATATATATCTTGCTACATACTGCAACAAACCACAGCCATTTTTAATTTCTTCTTCGTCGTTAGTTAATTTCTTTAACTTAAAGGTCAATTCAATCCCATAACCACTATATTCAGGATCTTCACATTCTTTGTATATAGTTCCGACAAACCATAGCTGACAAAATGCCAAAACTCCCCTGCATCGTAAACACTGATGCCATCAAGCGGATCTGGACCACCTAACATATACTTGATAACCGTTCCATAATGGCGAGGATTTGGCTGATCAGGATATAAACGATTAAATTCTTCATCAATCGCATCCCACCCTGGAGCACTGTCATCTGTTTCATCCGATTTAACAACAATCTTATCTTCGTCTTCAATCGGCTTCTCTTTGTCAGAAGATTTCTTCTTAAAAAAATCAAATAGCCCCATAAATTCTCCTTAGCTGATGGCCTTTAGTTCTACCGCAAAATCATCTCTGATTTCCTTCTTACTTCCTCTCCACTCCCAAACGTTCCAAGACTTCTGGATAGAGCTTGTACTCTGTTTCATGGATGCGCGTCTCGAAAGTATCAAGGGTATCCCCTTCAAGACGTGGCACACGGACTTGTTTGATGACCTTCCCAGTATCAACACCAGAATCCACCCAATGAATGGTCACACCGCTCTCAGCAACACCTGCATTCCAAGCATCCTCAATACCATGAGCACCTAGAAATTCCGGAAGATAGGCTGGGTGAATATTGATGATACGGCCTTCATAAGCTGCTAGCAAGGTTGGTCCGACGATTTTCATATAACCCGCCAAACAAACCAAGTCAATCTGGTGTTCATCCAAGAGTTTGACGATAGCTTCTTCATAAGCTGCTTTATTGTCAAATTCCTTGAGTTCAAAGGCATGACTCAGCCACACCAAGGTTCTTGGCACGTTCTAAGACATAGGCATCCCGGTGATCTGAAAAGACAAATTCTACTGGAAATTGTTCTGCAATCACCTGAAAGTTTGAGCCGTTGCCAGAGGCAAAAACAGCAATCTTTTTTTAGCCATTATTTAATCACCACACTTGCGCCATCTTTCTTCACAATCCGACCGATTTCATAAACAGGTTCGTCAAGAAGTTCTTTGACACGTTCCACATTTTCTGGTTTCACTGCAAGCATGAGACCAATCCCCATGTTGAAGATTTCAAACATTTCTTCATGTTTGATTTGGCCATATTTTTCAAGAGCTTTGAAAATTGGAAGAACTGGGACTTTGCTTTCGTCAATTTCAGCAGCCAAGTCATCTGAGAACATCCGTGGTACATTTTCGATGAAACCACCACCTGTGATGTGGGCAATTCCGTTGACCAATTCTTCTTTGATGAGTGGCAAAGCTGCTTTGACGTAGATACGAGTTGGTTCCAAAAGAACGTCTTTAAGTTTCTTCCCTTCCAATTCTGGGAGAACTTCTTCACCTGTGTAATCCGCAAAGACACGACGAACAAGTGAGTAACCATTTGAGTGGATACCGCTTGAAGCAAGTCCAAGAATCACATCGCCTTCAGCTACTTTTGAACCGTCGATAATTTGAGATTTTTCTGCAACACCGACAGCAAACCCAGCCAAATCATAGTCATCTTCACCATACATACCAGGCATTTCAGCCGTTTCCCCACCGATAAGGGCTGCACCAGCCTGCACACACCCTTCTGCAACACCAGCAACGACTTGCTCTAATTTAGCAGGTTCATTTTACCAGTTGCAATATAGTCAAGGAAGTAAAGGGGCTCCGCACCTGCAGCGATGATATCGTTAACACACATAGCCACACAGTCTTGACCGATCGTATCGTGTTTGTCGTACTTAATAGCAAGCATGAGTTTAGTACCGACACCATCTGTACCTGAGATCAAAACGGGCTCTTTGACACCTGTTTTTGAAAGGTCAAACATGCCACCAAAACCACCAAGAGCTCCCATGACACCCGCACGTTCCGTACGAGCAACGTGTTTTTTGATCCGTTCAACAACTTCATAACCTGCTTCAACATCCACACCAGACTGTGCATACGCATTTTTATTTGTCATTTGTTTCATTCCTTTTCTTTTGCACTGCTCTTAATAGAAAGAAGTATGTTCTTTCAAACTTTCCACATAGCGTTCTTCGTAGTCATACAAAGGCGTTGGATATTTTCCATCAAAGTAAGCCACACAAAGACCGCCATTTGGAGCATCTGTATCAATTCCAATAGAATCAATCAAGCCATCGATTGACAAATACGTCAAGCTATCTGCACCAATGATATAGCGTGTTTCCTCTACTGTATGATTGGCAGCGATCAATTCCTTCCGTGTTTGAATATCGATCCCGTAGAAACATGGATAAGCCAGAGCTGGACTTGCGATTGCTACATGGACTTCTGTAGCCCCTGCTTCTTTCAATAACTTCACAATCCGACGTGATGTTGTCCCACGTACGATAGAATCATCAATCATGACAACTCGTTTGCCTTTCACGACACCGGATACGGCAGAAAGCTTCATCCGAACCCCTTGCTCCCGTAGTTCTTGTGTTGGTTGAATAAAGGTCCGTTGGGTATATTGGTTTTTAATCAAGCCCATTTCATTTGGTAGGCCGGATTCTTCCGCAAATCCCATAGCTGCACTAAGTGATGAATTAGGTACACCGACCACAATATCTGCTTCATGTTTAAATTCACGTGCCAATTGAGCCCCCATACGTTTACGAGCTGTATGGACATTGACCCCTTGGATATTGGAGTCTGGGCGGGCAAAGTAGATATACTCCATTGAGCAAACAGCCAATTGGGTGTCCGTTGTATAGTTATCGTAAGTGATGCCGTTATCATCGATGATCACGACTTCACCCTGGATTTACATCCCGAATCCACTCTGCTCCAACCACTTCAAAGGCACAGGTTTCAGATGAAACCACGATAGCTCCGTTGGCCATTTTTCCCAATCGAAAGAGGACGGAAACCATTTTGGATCCAAGGCCGCAATCAGCTTATCTTCCAGCATGAGAAGGTAAGCAAATCCACCTTTCACCGTATTCAAGGCTTCTTTCACCTTACCCATGAAAGAAGGGTTGTGGCTCCGACGAATCAAGTGGGCCAAGATTTCTGAATCAGAAGTTGAGCTAAAGATCGCTCCGTTATTTTCCAACTCCCGTTTGAGGGACTTGGCATTGGTCAAATTCCCGTTGTGGGCCAGTCCAAACTGGGTATCATGAAAGCGAAAGAGGAAGGGCTGGATGTTATCCACCGAAGCTTCCCCAGCTGTCGCATAGCGAACATGGCCAATCGCTCCCTGTTCCCTGTTAACTTATCCAAGTTAGCAGGATTTCGAAATACTTCTGAGAGAAGACCCGTATCACGATACCGTTTTTAGTTGACCCGCATCATTCGAAAGGATCCCCCGCCCTTCTTGACCACGGTGTTGAAGACTGTGTAATCCGAAATAAGTCAGTTTTGCAGCATCTGGGTGTCCCCAGATCCCAAAAAAATACCACATTCTTCATTAAGAGATTTAACTTCGTATGTCATTTTTGTATACCTTTTTAATTTTCCAGTAAAGTATTTAACCGCTGATGCAAAGAGATGTTGGTCTTTATTTCCTGGAATATTTTTGGAAGAGACCATCTTCGAAACGTTCTGAGTGACCCATCTTACCCAATAATTTGACCGTTCTTACTTGTGATACCTTCGATAGCATTTACAGATCCGTTAGGATTATATTTTAGAATCCATGCTTGGTTTACCTTCGAAGTCAACATATTGGGTAAAGATTTGACCATTGTCACGAAGCTCTGCGAATTCCTCAGCTGTCACGACAAATTTACCTTCACCGTGTGATACTGGGATGGCATGGATGTCACCAACTTCTACTCCGGCAAGCCATGGTGAGTTGGTGTTGGCAATCCGTGTTTCAACCATCTTAGCCACGTGTTGGTTGGCATCATTGTAGAAGAGGGTTGGACTGGTGCTACTTGCATCTTCAAAGTTACCGTATGGAAGAAGACCTGATTTAACAAGAGCTTGGAATCCGTTACAGATACCGATGATCAAACCACCTCGTTCGATGAAGTGATCGATGGCTGCACGTACTTTTTCATTGAGCAAGATGTTAACGATAAATTTAGCTGATCCATCTGGTTCATCCGCTGCTGAGAAGCCACCTGCAAAGAAGATAATGTTAGCTTTTTCGATATTGTCAACCATAGTGTCAACAGACTTGACAATAGCTTCTTCATTCAGTGTGACAAATGGTACCAAGTTGACTTTTGCACCTTCTTTTTCAAAGGCTTTAGCGGAGTCATATTCCGAGTTAGTACCTGGGAATACTGGGATGTAAACTACTGGTGTTTCAACTGTTTCTTTTGCTTTGATCACAGCATCTGATGCTACAGCAGGTACTTCTTCCAACTCAGTTGCCTGTGCAAATTCCGTTGGGTAAACCTCTTCCAATTTACCTTGGAAGGCACTGTCAAGTTTGTGTCCATCAAGCGTTACACCATTGACAGTAAGTGTAAAGTCAGCTACTGTTTGTCCGATCTTAGCAACACCTGCAATTTCTTCAGGCGATGTGAAGACGAATCCACCCAATTGGGCTGTCAAGCTAGTGTCAAGGTCAGCTAATTCGACGTTTGCTCCGATATGGTTTCCAAATGTTGCAAGGGCAAGAGCTTCAACCACACCACCATATTTAACAGCTGATGCAGCTGTCACTTTGTGGTCAGCTTGGATAGCTTCAAATTGAGCAAAGTTCGACTTGATGAGATCAAAGTCAATTTCTTGTGCCAATGCTTGACCTGGGATGTAATATATATTTTCACCAGCAGCTTTAAATTCTGGAGAAAGAACCTTACGGCTATCTGCAGTTGTCACACCAAAAGCAACCAAGGTTGGTGGTACTGTCAATTCTTCAAAGGTACCAGACATCGAGTCTTTCCCACCGATAGATGGCAGACCAAGTTGAATCTGAGCTTCGATGGATCCAAGGAGAGCAGCTACTGGTTGACCAAAACGCTCTGCTTGTTTATCCATCCGCTCGAAATATTCTTGATAAGAGAAGCGAGCCTTAGACCAGTTTGCACCAGCAGCAACCAAACGAGCTGTTGCTTCGATGACCGCATAAGCAGCGCCATGATATGGAGACCATTCTGCTACATAAGGGTTGAATCCTTGCGCCATAACAGATGCAGTTGTTGTCACGCCATGTTGGACTGGCAATTTCTGTACAGAAGCTTCCGTTGGTGTGATTTGGTAGCGACCACCGAGTGGGTGATTAACTGTTGAACGACCAACTGAGCTATCAAAGATGGTTTGTAACCCTTTTTGACTGGCATGGTTCAGGTCAGCCAAGACTTCAAGAGTATCCGCTTCAAGGGTTTCAGCAGATGTTTGACGTTCTTCTGGAAGCTTGACATCCTTGTCAACCACCTTAGCATCTACAACCACACGTACACCGTTTGTATCAAGGAAACGACGTTCCAAATCAACGATGGTTTCACCATTCCAGTGCATGACAAGATTTGGTTTTTCAGTCACTGTCGCAACGACAACAGCATCAATATTTTCTTTGTTACATTCAGCAACGAAGGCATCTACATCTTCTGGACGAACCACTACAGCCATCCGTTCTTGAGATTCAGAGATGGCAATTTCTGTACCATTCAAACCTTGGTATTTCAATGGCACTTTGTCTAGATCAATTTCAAGACCATCTGCCAATTCACCGATAGCCACACAGACACCACCAGCACCAAAGTCATTTGATTTCTTGATCAGACGTGTCACATCCCCATTACGGAAAAGACGTTGAATCTTCCGTTCTTCGATGGCATTCCCTTTTTGAACCTCAGCACCAGCTGTTTCAACAGATTCAACGGTTTGAACTTTAGAAGAGCCTGTCGCACCACCGACACCGTCACGTCCAGTCTTACCACCGAGCAAGATAATCACATCACCAGCTTCAGGTTTTTCACGGACAACATTTTCCTTAGGAGCCGCACCGACAACTGCACCTAGCTCCATACGCTTAGCAACGAAACCTGGGTGGAAGTATTCACGAACATAAGTTGTCGCCAAACCAATTTGGTTACCATATGAAGAATAACCGTGAGCCGCTGTTTTAGAAATCACTTGTTGTGGCAATTTACCAGCGCGAGTTTCTGAAATTGGAGCTGTAATATCACCAGCACCTGAGATACGCATGGCTTGGTAAACGTAGGAACGCCCTGACAATGGGTCACGAATGGCACCACCGATACAAGTAGCCGCTCCACCAAATGGTTCGATCTCCGTTGGGTGGTTGTGCGTTTCGTTCTTGAACATGAGAAGCCATGGTTCTTTGACACCATTGACATCCACTTCAATTTCAACAGAGCAGGCATTGATTTCATCAGACACTTCCATGTCATCCAAACGACCATTAGCACGCTCATAACGGCCAAAAATAGTCGCCATATCCATCAAAGTTTGAGGTTTTTCTGTACGTCCCAACTCATCACGCATGGCAATATACTTGTCATAAGTCGCTTGCAATTGTTTTTCAAATTTAGAAGCTGAGAAGTCGATGTTTTTCAACTCAGTCTCGAAAGTTGTATGACGGCAGTGGTCAGACCAGTAAGTATCCAAAACCTTCAACTCAGTCTCAGTTGGTACACGTCCAATGGATTTGAAGTAATCTTGAATGAAGAGAAGGTCATCCACTTCCATTGCCAATCCTTGCTCAGCCTTATACTGTGCAAAATCTTCTGCCGTATAAGTTTCAAAGAAATCCAAGCTTGGAATGGTCTTGTCAGACTCAGAGAAATCCTGTTTCGCAATACCAACAGTGATATCTTTGAAACGAGAATCCACTGGGTTCAAAAGGTAGTTTTTGACAGCTTCCAACTCATTCGCATCGATATCCTTGTTAACCAAGTACAATTGCGCTGTATTCACTGTTACATCATTTGAACTACCAAGCAAAAGCAAAGCTTCTTGTGAAGATGCCGCACGTTGGTCAAATTGACCAGGCAAAGCTTTCGATCGCAAAGAAAGCATATTTCTCAAGATCAGCCTGAACCGCAGCTTCATCCAAAACAGTATCAGTCACTTGCTCAGAGAAGATGTGTTTTTCCGCACGCGCAAACAAGTCCTCTGCCAAACCAAAAGACATCGTAAACCTGAACAATCCGAAGATCCTTCAACGTTTTCAACTGAAGATTATGCTGCAATTCTTTTACTAAAGAGTCCGATTTCACACGAAAATCAGCTTTTTTCTCAACGAAAATACGTTTATCCATTTTATTTCCTTTATTTCTATTCAAACATGTTATCGAAGACGAAGGTTTTCCGTTTCAAAAAGATTACTTCAAGCCCTGTAATTTCTCCAACACAACCTGATATACATCCGTTAAACTGCCCAAATCTCTACGGAAAACATCCTTGTCCATATGGTGCCCTTCAGCATCCCAAAGGCGGCAGTTATCTGGAGAGAATTCATCTGCCAAGATAATCTTGCCATCCTTATCAAAACCAAATTCCAATTTGAAGTCAATCAAGCGAAGACCAATTTGTGCAAACCAATCTTTCAGCAATTCATTGATACGACGTGTTTCTTCCTTGATATAAGCAATTTGTTCATCATTGGCAATATCCAAGAACTTCACATGCTCATCATTGATGAATGGGTCATCCAAATCATCGTTCTTGTAGTAAAATTCAACGATTGGAGTCTTTCAAGTCCAAACCTTCTTCAACGCCAAAACGTTTAGAGAAAGAACCCGCAGTCACATTACGAAGAACCACCTCCAAAGGAATAATTTTTACTTTCTTGTTGAGTTGTTCTGTGTCAGAAATACGTTTGATAAAGTGAGTCGCAACACCCGCAGCATTCAATTTTTCAAAAATAAGAGACGAAATCTGATTATTTAGCACACCTTTTCCCTTTAATAGTCTCCTTTACGAGCCCCATTTAGCATGGTTGCCTGGTCCTTATAGACCGACTTAATCACATGTTCGTCCTCAGTAGTATAGATATCCTTAGCTTTTCCAGTATAAATCAGTTGATTGGTCATGACTTTGTTCGCCTTTCGTATTTTATCACCTTCATTCTATCACATACAAAGTGTATTTTCAATAAAATTCCGTACAATATAAGCAGAATCCGAATAAAAAGGACAGAAAAAAAGATCATCCAGAATAATCTCTGAACGATCCCTTTTTCATTAGTGACCAGCAGTTCGTTTCGATATAGTCGACAACATCCCCTACTGTGTTAAATTCATCAATAGCCTTGTCCGGAATCTCAATTTGGTATTCATCCTCAAGATTGATAATAAATTCCATCAATTCAACAGAATCCGCCTGTAAATCCTTACGTAAGTCAGATTCCAAAGATACTTGAAAGTCTGGACCCTTGCGATCTTTGAGAAATTCCTCAATTGTAACTAAAATTTCGTTTTGTTTACTCATACATTACCCTTCCTTCGATAATTCCTTCACTGATTTTCCAACAACATCTGTCTCTAACATGGTCCGAATCTGACGAATCGTGCTATAGACAGCTTTGGCATCACTCGAACCATGCGTTTTAACAACAGGTGCTTGAAGACCAAACAAGACCGCTCCTCCAACATCTGAGAAATCCAAGGTTTGCTTCAATGATTTCAAACGATCCTTGAGCAGAAAAGCTCCCAATTTCGCCTTCCAGTTTCCAGTGGCAATCGCTTGTTTCAATTGCTTCAAGATCCCAAAAGCCGTTCCTTCCATCGTTTTCAAGACAGCGTTTCCCGTGAAACCATCCGCCACAACGACATCAGCAACGCCATCCATCAAGTCACGCGCTTCCACGTTTCCAACAAAATGAATCGACTCATCCTCAGATAACAATTGGTAGGTTTCCTTGCGCAAAGGATCTCCCTTACTAGCTTCTGTCCCATTGTTCAATAGACCCACGCGTGGTTTTTGAATCCCACGAACATTTTCAGCATAATAGGATCCCATCACAGCATACTGATGCAAGTGCTCTGGTGTATTTTCCGCATTGGCCCCTAAGTCTAGCATATCATAGCCACGACCATCAACCGTCGGAAGTGTCGACATCAAACCTGGGCGTTCCACCCCTTTGATGCGGCCAACGATAAAGAAACCAGCCGCCAATAGCGCACCTGTATTTCCCTGCAGATAGCATGGCATCGACCTCACCAGCCTTCACATCCTTGGCAGCTAAGACCATCGAAGCCTGTTTTTTCCGACGAATAGCCCGCGTTGGCTCATCATCTGAATCGATTTTTTCTTCCGTATGCACAATCGATACACGTTCTGTTGCGGTTAAATAGTCTTTGATTTTTGCCTCATCGCCATACAAGACAATCTCAATATCATCAAAATCACGAATGGCTTGATTCACGCCTTCTACCAAGGCTTGAGGTGCATTATCGCCCCCCATTGCATCTACTGCAATTTTTTTCATGTTTCACCTCCAGATGAATCTTTCATAATCGCTCCCCAATCACTCAAGGAATCGATAAACTTTTTAGCTTTTAAATGGATCCCTACATACTCCTCATACAACTGATCGATTGCCTGACGTAGAGCTGCTTTCATCTCCGCTTGTAGGGAAATCGTCTCTAACTCACTGAATCGTACTGCTTGAAACTGATCCAATAAATAGAGAACATTCGGATGCCAGTGGGCTCGTCTCTCATCCCGATCATAATGATCCGGACAAAGGACCCCACTATACCGAAAAGAGTAATCAAAAGGAAGTCCAACCCGATGACAGAAACAGCATTCATGCAGATTCAAGATAACTCCCAAATCGTGATAGAATCTGAATCTCAAAAATATTGGTCAAAACCTCATAATCCAGTCCCTCTTCCATCAAAGACAAGGTCTTTTCCAAAAAAGCAAACAGGGCTGGATCCACCTGATTATCCTGAATACTTGCATCCGCAAGCGCCAGAACATAGGTCGCATAAGAAAGGGCAAAAAGATCTGCATTGATTTTCTTATAAACCTGCACATCTTGAAAATCATCAATATAACTCAACCCATCATCATTGAATTTTCAACAACATATCTGCCGTTACCAAATGGTTGCAACATGGGATTCAACCGTGATTTTCCCGCATGTTTCACAAAAAACATCCGCTTTCCTGACTTCTCCGTGAAGATTTTGACCAGCTTGTCATCCTCACGAAACTCCCGATTATACAGGACAATTCCCCGGGTCTCAATTGACTCCAGCATGTTCTTCCATATACTCCTTCAAGCGTTTCATAGCTTCCTTGATAACCTCCATGCTGGCTGCATACGACAAACGCACATAGCCTTCACCATATTGACCAAAAGCAGCACCAGGAATGAAAAGCAACCGCTTTTTCACGCGCAAAATCCTGCAAGAAAGCGAAGGAATCTTGATTAAAACCAGCTGGGATTTTAGCAAAAATATAGAAAGCTCCATCTGGCTTAATAATCTCAAACCCAAGCGCGGACATCTGTTTCGATAATATAATCCCGACGCTTCACATATTCCTTCTTCATTGGCTCCGCATCATCCCGACCTTCCGTCAAAGCTTCGATCGCAGCATACTGATTCATGGTTCCAGCAGCCGTTACCAAATACTGATGGCTCTTGATGAGTTGGGCCGTCAATGCAGCAGGCGCAAAGATAAAGCCAAGCCGCCAGCCTGTCATGGCATGAGACTTAGATAAGCCATTAATGACAATGGTCTGCTCAGGAATGAAGGATGCCATAGAGACATGCGCTTCTCCAGTATAAGTCAACTCTGAATAGACTTCATCACAAATCACAAAGACTTCATATTTTTTTAAGACAGCAGCTAATTCTGCCATCTGTTCGCGCGAATAAGTGACACCCGTTGGATTAGCTGGATAATTGAGAATAACAGCCTTCAATTTTTCACCCTGCTCTAGAATGGCCTTTTCCAACTTTTCAGGAGTCAAGACAAAACGATCTGCTGTCGTATCAATTTCGACAATCTCCGCCCCAACCAAATTCACAATCGGGTTCATAACCAGGGTAGGCCGGTGCTGGAAGAAGTACTACATCTCCAGGTTCCAAGATTGCTGTCAAGGTTGCAGACAGGGCTTCAGTCGCACCGATCGTCACCAATATCTCATCCTCAGGACGGTAGTGAATACCATATTTATCAGCCACAAACTGACTCGCAGCCTCACGCAAAGCCAGCAAACCACTCATCCCAGTGTAATGGCTAAAGTTCGCATCAATAGCAGCCTTTCCTGCTTCTTTTACATGTTCAGGAGTTGTAAAATCCGGTTCCCCCAAAGTCAAACGCAAGACACCAGGAATGGAAGAAATTGATTGATCAAACTGACGAATCAAAGAAACTTCAATCCGATTTCAGATTTTTATTAAAACGTTTCGTTAAATCCATAGAACACCTCCAAAAACACTTATATTCATTATACTATAAATAGGACCCCATCGCAAAAGAACAAGCCAGATCCCCACCTTTTGCTTACCAGCAAAGGACATTTCAAAAATCCTTCCATACAAAAAAGACTTAGCAATGCTAAGTCTTTCAAGTCATTATTGTTGACCACGTGTTGCCACATATTTCAATTGATCTGCATGTTTCGCCACAAAATCCTTCATTTCTGAATCAGGAATTTGACGAAGGTAGAGGTTAGAACGAATGGTTTCATCCTCTTCACGACAAGTTGACAATACTAAATATTTATCAGATGCTTTGATCTTGATATTAGGATTCTTCGTATGACCATCTTCATAGATCTTCTTCAACTGAGTCGTAAAATCTTTATCATCTGTAAAGCTTGTACGGTAGAAAGCAGTATCCTCAGGTACAATGACCAAGCCCATCGCTTCATAGTAGTATTTCCGCTCTGGAGTTTCAATCACAACATAGGGATGTTGATCAAAATAATCTTGTTTATCATAGAAAGTTAACATCATTAAACATACGATGATCAGCAACCTTACTACCACGAGCATGACCAAACAACCAAGTCAAACGATCACTAAAGTCTTTCTTGTTATCCATATCCATGAAGACTGTCCCCATGTATGGCTCATTTCCACCATCAAACGTCTTATTCAAATAAGTTTCATTATCAGTAGTTTGTACAACAGGTTCATCCAACTCAGTACCTGGTGCATAGACATAGGCAATCGCTTCAGGGTTAACAGCTGTTAATTGGGCAAAACGATTTTTTAAGTAGTCTTTTTCTTCTTGACTTGGTTCATATTTAGTTTCTTGCTTAGTTGAACTTGTTCCAGTTACCTTTTTAGCCGTGTTAGATGATTTGCTTCCTCCGAATGGATTAAAGAAAATAAAACCAGCTACAATCACAACAACTGCAACAAGAGCGACAATTATCAACACCCTAATTTATTTGAAGCTTTTTTTCCCAGCTCTTTTCATTTCAATTGATCTCCTCTTGATGATTTTTTTCTAAAAATAACACTGAGCCGAAGGATCCAGTGATATTTTTACGAGCTAATTAATAATCAAATTATTTAACTGCGCTTGTTTTTTTGGAAGAGCTTTTACCAGCTTTGTTTTAGATCCAGCTTTAGCTGCTTTCAGCTTTTTTTAGCGTCTTTCTTTTAGCGTCTTTTAGCTTCTTCGTCAGCTTTAGCGTCAGCTTTTAGCTGTTCTGAGCTTCATGTATCTTCAAGTAACGTTGTTCATTTTGCTCTGGAGTTTCACTTTTTCATAGTAGTAGTTACCCTTCAGTTTTTGCAGCTGTATTTTTCGTTTGAAGTTTTGTAACAGTTGTTACGTACTGTTACGAGCAGTGTTCATGCTATCATAGCTTTTTACTTTTTCGTGTAAAGTGACCACCTTCATGCATCAAGTTTAGCTTTTAGCTGCACACGCTGGATCTGACGCTTCAGCTGATTTCTCGATGTCGTCAAGATAGCATACTGAGTGATTTCAAATTTGTTTGCAGTCAGCTGACGTGATCTTCACCTGGAGTTGTTGATGCACTTGGTTGTCACTTCGGCAAATACTGGTGCTGCTGCTGCAAATACTGCAAGAGCTGCTACTGATGATAATAAAACTTTTTTTCATTGTTTTATCTCCTTTTTTTCTTTTTCAAAAATTATTCGTTACTTCGTAACTATGACTAGTATACTAGGATATTCTTCCCTATGTCAAGACTTTTTTTCATTATTTTTTTAAAAAAAGTTTAAGATTTCTTTCTATTTAGATCCCTAAAAATCACGATTTTAGAGATTGATACTTTATACTCATACTATTAGAATCATTTACTGGTATTTTGGACGTTTTTATGACATCGTTCATCTTTCAAATACTATCCAGAAACATTTCTAATTTCATGAATTTACTCATCTTCAGAAAACTTCACATCTCTTTCATATTATTTGCTATTTTCACTGCACGATTTTTGGGCAGAGTTTTCTTGGGCAAACTAGGATCCGCCTTTGCTTCTAGTTCTTTAGCTGCTTGAACCAGTTTTTTCCGTTTCTTTTCTTTTTTTAGATTTTTCCACCATTTTCTGATTTCCATTTGTATTTCCTCCTAAACAAAAGAGGCTGGTTCCCAGCCTCCTTATTGTTAACATTTTTTGGCATTTCCGATTTCAAACAGAGGGGAAAGAGGACGATTTTCGTGAATGCGAACAATAGCCTCTGCAAGAAGTTTCGCAATCGAAATTTGCTCAATCTTATCAATCAATCGATCTTCCGGTAGATAAATCGTATCCAACACCACCAACTTCTTAATGGCTGATTTTTGGATGTTGTCCATCGCTGGGCCTGATAAAACAGGGTGAGTACAGCTCGCATAAACTTCAACAGCACCTGCTTCTGCAAGGGCATCCGCCGCATGACAGATTGTACCAGCTGTATCAATCATATCATCAATCAAAATACAAGTCTTGCCTTCAACACTCCCAATGATATTCATCACTTCACTCGTATTCATCTTATCGACACTTCGACGTTTATCAATAATCGCAATCGGTGTCTTCAAAAATTCAGCTAATTTCCGAGCACGAGTCACACCACCATGGTCTGGACTGACAACAACATAGTCTTTTCCAATCATCCCGCGACGTTCAAAATAATCGGCGATCAAAGGCGCACCCATCAAGTGGTCAACAGGAATATCAAAGAAACCTTGAATTTGAGCAGCATGCAAATCAATTGTCAAGAGACGATCAACTCCAGCAACCTCAAGCATATTGGCTACCAACTTAGAAGTGATTGGTTCACGAGCTCGAGCTTTCCGGTCTTGACGAGCATAGCCGTAATATGGCATCACCACATTAATGGATTGCGCACTAGCACGTTTCAACGCATCTACCATAATCAAAATTTCCATTAGATTATCGTTAACCGGTGAGCTAGTGGATTGTAAAATATAAACATCTTTCCCACGAATTGATTCTTCAATATTAACCTGAATTTCTCCATCAGAAAATTGACGAACCGTTGACTTTCCAAGCGGTAGTCCCATTTCACGAGACACACGTTGAGCCAATTCTTGATTTGACGACAAAGCAAAGAGCATTAAATCAGAAAATGACATGATTTCCTCCAGTAAAATCTAAACCATATTGTACAGTCAGCACAAATTTCTCCTGTAATCATTTTATCGCTTTTTAAGCAAATATTCAAATATTAATTTATGGAAATTACAAAATCTATCACTACCTAAATTCTATCAAAAAAGAAGCAGAACAAATGTCCTGCTTCAGTGTAATTCTTAGTTTGGATAGATATAAGTAACAGTACCTTGTGCTGTTGTTGGGTTAAACCAACCACGGTAGTTACCAATACTACGGATACCATTATAGTTAGACTCAGAAACTTGGATGCTTGTTGTAGATTGAACGGCTGTAACAACTGCTACGTGTCCATATCCACCATCATTCCAACATGCAATGGCACCAACTTGTGGTTGAGATCCTGTACGGAATCCTGCTGCTGCTGCACTTGCTGCCCATTGTCCACCATTACCCCAGTAATCACCAGCCCATGGAGCCAATGTCTTCGCACCCCATGTACATTCACCAACTGGATAAGATGATGCAGATGTACTATAAGTTGGACGAGAAGTAGTTGCTACTGGTGCAGCCGCTGCTTGAGTTTGAACAGCAGGTTGAGGTGCTGCTTGAGTTTGTGCTGCCGCTGGTGTTGCAGCAGGTGTTTGAGCTGCCGCTTGAACTTGTGCTTGAAGAGTTGTATTAGCTGAAGCTTTAACAGCTGCTTGTTGTTCTTTTTGTTTTGCACGGTAAGCTGCTTCAGCTGCTGCCGCTGCTGCTGCTGCTTTTTCAGCTTCAGCTTTTTGTTGCAACAAAGCATTCTTTTCGTTTTCAGCAGTTGATTTTTCAGCAGCCAAGTTCAATTGTGCTACTTTCAACTCAGCTTCTTTTGTTGACAAAGCTTGCGCATCATCTTCTAATTGCTGTTTGTTTGCAATGACAGTATTGATAGCATCGTTGTTTTCTTTTTGTTTTTGTGCAATATCTTCTTTATCACGTTTTTGCTCTTGCAACATTTTGTTGTTAGCATCTGCAATTTCGTTCATAGCAGAAATACGTGAGATAGCTTCTGTCAAAGATCCAGAGCTAACAATCGCATTAATATAGCTTGTTGCAGTCCCAGTTGTTTGAGCACTACGTGCTTGATTTGCAAGTGATTCTTGACGAGCAACAATATTTTTTGACAACTCATCGATCTCAGCTGACAATCGTTCAGATTCTTCATTCAAACGGTCATTTTCAGCTTGAAGATTTTCTTGTTGTTTTTTAATTTCAGATACTTGACCTTGAATTTGATCTACCTGAGCTTGTGCACTTTGTTGTTGTTGATTAATACTATTGATTTTGTTATCTTGAGCAGCAATCTTATCATCTGTTGAATCAGCTGATACACCAGCTACGACAGCACCTTGTGATAAAGCAACTGTACTCAATAAGATTGTGGCAAATAATTTTTTCTTCATTAGATAAATTTTCCCTTTCTAATAAGACACTAACTAGTATAACAAATTTTTTAAAAATTTATATTACGCTATTGTTACATTTTTATTTCGAGTTTATAAATAAATCTTTTCAAGTAAAGGCTGTAATACTATTAATAGAAGTACATTCAAAAATTAAACTTGGGAAAAATTTGGTAAATAATTAGTGTAATCCAGTTAAATTTTATACCGATAAAAAGAATCAAAAGAAGATTTGTTAAAATCTGAAATAATAGAATCGTTAATAAAAATGTAAAAAAACGAGTCAATCGATTGACCAAAATAATCTGATTACACCGATAAAAAATCACCTGTAATAAAGGAAATACAAGAAAGGCAATTCCTAGAGTGTGTAAAAAAATACACATCAAAACAAAAACCAAAGAAGACTCCCCACCAAATACTAGCTATCTCAGAGAAAATAGAGACTCAATAACATAAAAACCATATAGAAAATAAAAATGAAAGTAGGTTCAAAGGAGTTTGGACAGAAACGAGAAATAAGAAAAGAGATTTGCCCATCAACAAATAAAGATAAGAATAAGATTAAAGGGAAAAAATGGTACTTACGTATGACTTTCACACTACTCTCCAATCAATAGTACATAACGATTGACATCTAAATTAGCCTTTGGTTTTACACGAATTTCTTGCCCTAACTGATCAGATGCCTTTTGAGTAGAAGTCACTGTACCAAGAGGTAAGTCACTACTCTTATATTTTCCTAAACCACTTGTTGAAACCAGAGATCCTTTTTTAATTTCAACTGGATCTCCAATTTGCAACAACCGAAACTCACCTGTCTTCTCGTCATAACCATTTAATAAAGCAAAAATAGATTGACCTTGACTCTCAATTTTAAACGTCAGGTGTTGTGAAGAAATAGTATCTTCGACTAATAATTTCACTTTGCTAGAATTTTTCTCTATACTTTCTACCACACCAATGACGCCACCTGATGAAAGAACAAACATGGAATCAGAAATGCCATCGGAACTACCTTTATCAATAACAAATTCCTGATCCCAAGAACTATAATTACGGTCAATAATCTCACTAACAACTTGTTTAGAACCAGATACAGAATTTTTGATTGACATCAAATCTTTCAATTCCTTATTTTCTGATTCCAAACGACTAAGTTTTGACTGATCAATATCATTTTGATAAAGACGAGATTTTAAAGAAAGATTTTCATCATTTAATTTAGATAAATTCTTAAAATCATTTGCCTTAGTTTCAACAAGAACAAATGGTACCGATACAGCCTTATCAACAATAGCTAATATATCAGAAGATTTTGAAACAATAGCATTTCTAACAGATGGGAATAGAAATAAAATTCCTGAAACAGTCAAAACAAACACCAAACTAAAAACTTTTAAGAAACGATTCAAGAACATAGAAAAAACCTTCAAAAATATAAAAAATAGTTTGAGACGTTATCTCAAACTTCGAAATTATACGGAGAATGGGGGATTCGAACCCCCGCGCCAGTTACCCGACCTAACGATTTAGCAAACCGTCCTCTTCAGCCTCTTGAGTAATTCTCCAAAATGGGCACGAGTGGACTCGAACCACCGACCTCACGCTTATCAGGCGTGCGCTCTAACCACCTGAGCTACGCGCCCAAGTTAAAAAACTTGGTAAAAAATGAACCAATGTTCAAAGCGGGTGACGAGAATCGAACTCGCGACAACAGCTTGGAAGGCTGTAGTTTTACCACTAAACTACACCCGCTTATTATTAAAAGAAATGGCGCGAGACGGAATCGAACCGCCGACACATGGAGCTTCAATCCATTGCTCTACCAACTGAGCTACCGAGCCAAATTGCGGGAGCAGGATTTGAACCTACGACCTTCGGGTTATGAGCCCGACGAGCTACCGAGCTGCTCCATCCCGCGTTAATTTTAAAAAGGAGGATGTGGGATTCGAACCCACGCACGCTTTTACACGCCTGACGGTTTTCAAGACCGTTCCCTTCAGCCGGACTTGGGTAATCCTCCAAAATAACAATGGACCTTGTAGGACTTGAACCTACGACCACTCGGTTATGAGCCGAGAGCTCTAACCAGCTGAGCTAAAGGTCCAACAAGATCAACAATATAGCGGCGAAGGGGATCGAACCCCCGACCTCCCGGGTATGAACCGGACGCTCTAGCCAGCTGAGCTACACCGCCATAATATCGGGAAGACAGGATTCGAACCTGCGACACCTTGGTCCCAAACCAAGTACTCTACCAAGCTGAGCTACTTCCCGATCTAAAGCTTACGCTTTATGCACCCTAGAGGAGTCGAACCTCTAACCGCCTGATTCGTAGTCAGGTACTCTATCCAGTTGAGCTAAGGGTGCTCGTTCCTATTCAATTATTACATAGTCTCGCGACCATGCACCCTAGAGGAGTCGAACCTCTAACCGCCTGATTCGTAGTCAGGTACTCTATCCAGTTGAGCTAAGGGTGCTTCTTTCAACCTTTGTCTATGCCGAGGACCGGAATCGAACCGGTACGATCGTTACCAATCGCAGGATTTTAAGTCCTGTGCGTCTGCCAGTTCCGCCACCCCGGCCTCCTCAAGCGAACGACGGATTCGAACTCGCGACCCCCACCTTGGCAAGGTGGTGTTCTACCACTGAACTACGTTCGCATTGCTTTCTTTATATAAAAAAATGCCGGCTACATGACTTTGAACACGCGACCCTCTGATTACAAATCAGATGCTCTACCAACTGAGCTAAGCCGGCTCATTATTATTCTCTTATGCGGGTTAAGGGACTTGAACCCCCACGCCGTAAAGCGCCAGATCCTAAATCTGGTGCGTCTGCCAATTCCGCCAAACCCGCAAAATATGACCCGTACTGGGCTCGAACCAGTGACCCATTGATTAAAAAGTCAATTGCTCTACCAACTGAGCTAACGAGTCTTAAAAATAATTTTCATTATCTTAACGGTCCCGACGGGAATCGAACCCGCGATCTTCGCCGTGACAGGGCGACGTGATAACCGCTACACTACGGGACCCTATGGGAGTTAACGGGATCGAACCGCTGACCCTCTGCTTGTAAGGCAGATGCTCTCCCAGCTGAGCTAAACTCCCAAATGAGCCTAGTATCATACTAGGCTCAATCTCTTGCTAAGCGACTACCTTATCTCACAGGGGCAACCCCCAACTACTTCCGGCGTTCTAGGGCTTAACTGCTGTGTTCGGCATGGGTACAGGTGTATCTCCTAGGCTATCGTCACTTAACTCTGAATGATTTAAACATTCAAAATTGAACATCTATATTCTAACAAAGTTAAACCTTTACGTTTGTCAATATCTTCTGACTCTTTGGATAAGTCCTCGAGCTATTAGTATTAGTCCGCTCCATTGCTCACACAACTTCCACTCCTAACCTATCTACCTGATCTTCTCTCAGGGCTCTTACTGATATATAATCATGGGAAATCTCATCTTGAGGTGGGTTTCACACTTAGATGCTTTCAGCGTTTATCCCTTCCCCTACATAGCTACCCAGCGATGCCTCTGGCGAGACAACTGGTACACCAGCGGTAAGTCCACTCTGGTCCTCTCGTACTAGGAGCAGATCCTCTCAAATTTCCTACGCCCGCGACGGATAGGGACCGAACTGTCTCACGACGTTCTGAACCCAGCTCGCGTGCCGCTTTAATGGGCGAACAGCCCAACCCTTGGGACCGACTACAGCCCCAGGATGCGACGAGCCGACATCGAGGTGCCAAACCTCCCCGTCGATGTGAACTCTTGGGGAGATAAGCCTGTTATCCCCAGGGTAGCTTTTTATCCGTTGAGCGATGGCCCTTCCATACGGAACCACCGGATCACTAAGCCTCGACTTTTCGTCCCTGCTCGAGTTGTAGCTCTGCAGTCAAGCTCCCTTATACCTTTACACTCTGCGAATGATTTCCAACCATTCTGAGGGAACCTTTGGGCGCCTCCGTTACCTTTTTAGGAGGCGACCGCCCCAGTCAAACTGCCCGTCAGACACTGTCTCCGTAGATGATGAAACCTACCGGGTTAGAGTGGCCATAACACAAGGGTAGTATCCCAACAACGCCTCCATCGAAACTGGCGTCCCTGATCTCAATGGCTCCTACCTATCCTGTACATGTGGCACAGACACTCAATATCAAACTGCAGTAAAGCTCCATGGGGTCTTTCCGTCCTGTCGCGGGTAACCTGCATCTTCACAGGTACTAAAATTTCACCGAGTCTCTCGTTGAGACAGTGCCCAAATCATTACGCCTTTTCGTGCGGGTCGGAACTTACCCGACAAGGAATTTCGCTACCTTAGGACCGTTATAGTTACGGCCGCCGTTTACTGGGGCTTCAATTCATACCTTCGCTTACGCTAAGCACCCTCTTAACCTTCCAGCACCGGGCAGGCGTCACCCCCTATACATCATCTTACGATTTAGCAGAGAGCTGTGTTTTTTTGATAAACAGTTGCTTGGGCCTATTCACTGCGGCTGACTGAAAGCCAGCACCCCTTCTCCCGAAGTTACGGGGTCATTTTGCCGAGTTCCTTAACGAGAGTTCTCTCGCTCACCTGAGGCTACTCGCCTCGACTACCTGTGTCGGTTTGCGGTACGGGTAGAGTATGATTAACGCTAGAAGCTTTTTCTTGGCAGTGTGACGTCACTAACTTCGCTACTAAACTTCGCTCCCCATCACAGCTCAATGTTATAGAATTAAGCATTTAACTCAATTCACACCTCACTGCTTAGACGTGCACTTCCAGTCGCACGCTTTAGTTAGCCTACTGCGTCCCTCCTTCACTACATACTCTAGTACAGGAATATCAACCTGTTGTCCATCGGATACACCTTTCGGTCTCTCCTTAGGTCCCGACTAACCCAGGGCGGACGAGCCTTCCCCTGGAAACCTTAGTCTTACGGTGGACAGGATTCTCACCTGTCTTTCGCTACTCATACCGGCATTCTCACTTCTATGCGTTCCAGCGCTCCTCACGGTACACCTTCTCCACACATAGAACGCTCTCCTACCATACCTATAAAGGTATCCACAGCTTCGGTAAATTGTTTTAGCCCCGGTACATTTTCGGCGCAGGGTCACTCGACTAGTGAGCTATTACGCACTCTTTGAATGAATAGCTGCTTCTAAGCTAACATCCTAGTTGTCTGTGCAACCCCACATCCTTTTCCACTTAACAATTATTTTGGGACCTTAGCTGGTGGTCTGGGCTGTTTCCCTTTCGACTACGGATCTTAGCACTCGCAGTCTGACTGCCGACCATAATTCATTGGCATTCGGAGTTTATCTGAGATTGGTAATCCGGGATGGACCCCTCACCCAAACAGTGCTCTACCTCCAAGAATCTTAATGTCGACGCTAGCCCTAAAGCTATTTCGGAGAGAACCAGCTATCTCCAAGTTCGTTTGGAATTTCTCCGCTACCCACAAGTCATCCAAGCACTTTTCAACGTGCCCTGGTTCGGTCCTCCAGTGAGTTTTACCTCACCTTCAACCTGCTCATGGGTAGGTCACATGGTTTCGGGTCTACGACATAATACTATTCCGCCCTATTCAGACTCGGTTTCCCTACGGCTCCGTCTCTTCAACTTAACCTCGCATCATATCGTAACTCGCCGGTTCATTCTACAAAAGGCACGCTCTCACCCATTAACGGGCTCGAACTTGTTGTAGGCACACGGTTTCAGGTTCTATTTCACTCCCTCCCGGGGTGCTTTTTCACCTTTCCCTCACGGTACTGGTTCACTATCGGTCACTAGAGAGTATTTAGGGTTGGGAGATGGTCCTCCCAGATTCCGACGGGATTTCTCGTGTCCCGCCGTACTCAGGATACTGCTAGGTATAAAGACTATTTCGAATACGAGGCTCTTACTCTCTTTGGCTGACCTTCCCATGTCATTCTTCTATATTCTTTAAGTCCACATTGCAGTCCCTACAACCCCGAAGAGTAAACTCTTCGGTTTGCCCCTCCCTGCTGTTTCTGCTCGCCGCCACTCAGGCAATCGCTTTTTGCTTTCTCTTCCTGCAGCTACTTAGATGTTTCAGTTCACTGCGTCTTCCTCTACCTATCCTTAACAGATAGGAGTACTAGCCATTAGCTAGTGGGTTCCCCCATTCGGACATCTCTGGATCGTCGCTTACTTACAGCTCCCCAAAGCATTTCGTCGTTTGTCACGTCCTTCTTCGGCTTCTAGTGCCAAGGCATCCACCGTGCGCCCTTATTAACTTAACCTTATTTTTGGTCTTGCGACCTAAACTCTTTAAATATTTACAGCGTTTCGGTTTATTTTCTTGTTACTATTTGATATAGATATTCAATTTTCAATGTTCAATCTTAACACCCTTACAGTGTTAATGGAGCCTAGCGGGATCGAACCGCTGACCTCCTGCGTGCAAAGCAGGCGCTCTCCCAGCTGAGCTAAGGCCCCACAAGACCTCTCAAAACTAAACAAGACCAACGTACAGGTTTCCATTTCCTTAGAAAGGAGGTGATCCAGCCGCACCTTCCGATACGGCTACCTTGTTACGACTTCACCCCAATCATCTATCCCACCTTAGGCGGCTGGCTCCAAATGGTTACCTCACCGACTTCGGGTGTTACAAACTCTCGTGGTGTGACGGGCGGTGTGTACAAGGCCCGGGAACGTATTCACCGCGGCGTGCTGATCCGCGATTACTAGCGATTCCGACTTCATGTAGGCGAGTTGCAGCCTACAATCCGAACTGAGACTGGCTTTAAGAGATTAGCTTGCCGTCACCGACTCGCGACTCGTTGTACCAGCCATTGTAGCACGTGTGTAGCCCAGGTCATAAGGGGCATGATGATTTGACGTCATCCCCACCTTCCTCCGGTTTATTACCGGCAGTCTCGCTAGAGTGCCCAACTCAAATGATGGCAACTAACAATAGGGGTTGCGCTCGTTGCGGGACTTAACCCAACATCTCACGACACGAGCTGACGACAACCATGCACCACCTGTCACCTCTGTCCCGAAGGAAAACTCTATCTCTAGAGCGGTCAGAGGGATGTCAAGACCTGGTAAGGTTCTTCGCGTTGCTTCGAATTAAACCACATGCTCCACCGCTTGTGCGGGCCCCCGTCAATTCCTTTGAGTTTCAACCTTGCGGTCGTACTCCCCAGGCGGAGTGCTTAATGCGTTAGCTGCGGCACTGAGTCCCGGAAAGGACCCAACACCTAGCACTCATCGTTTACGGCGTGGACTACCAGGGTATCTAATCCTGTTTGCTCCCCACGCTTTCGAGCCTCAGCGTCAGTTACAGACCAGAGAGCCGCTTTCGCCACCGGTGTTCCTCCATATATCTACGCATTTCACCGCTACACATGGAATTCCACTCTCCCCTTCTGCACTCAAGTTAAACAGTTTCCAAAGCGTACTATGGTTAAGCCACAGCCTTTAACTTCAGACTTATCTAACCGCCTGCGCTCGCTTTTACGCCCAATAAATCCGGATAACGCTCGGGACCCTACGTATTACCGCGGCTGCTGGCACGTAGTTAGCCGTCCCTTTCTGGTAAGTTACCGTCACAGTGTGAACTTTCCACTCTCACACTCGTTCTTCTCTTACAACAGAGCTTTTACGATCCGAAAAACCTTCTTCACTCACGCGGCGTTGCTCGGTCAGACTTCCGTCCATTGCCGAAGATTCCCTACTGCTGCCTCCCGTAGGAGTCTGGGCCGTGTCTCAGTCCCAGTGTGGCCGATCACCCTCTCAGGTCGGCTATGTATCGTCGCCTTGGTGAGCCGTTACCTCACCAACTAGCTAATACAACGCAGGTCCATCTCTTAGTGATGCATTTGCACCTTTCAAAGTCAACATCATGCGATGTCGACTTTTATGCGGTATTAGCTATCGTTTCCAATAGTTATCCCCCGCTAAGAGGCAGGTTACCCTACGCGTTACTCACCCGTTCGCAACTCCTCCGCTCGGTGCAAGCACCAAGCTTCAGCGTTCTACTTGCATGTATTAGGCACGCCGCCAGCGTTCATCCTGAGCCAGGATCAAACTCTCATTAAAAATAATTGTTTGTCTTAAACTCATTCTGTCACTGACAGATTTATTGTTTTTTTATTGTTCAGTTACTATAACTTCAGTTATAGCGCCCTGCACAT